>UMJX01046210.1_pt1 | contig 29316 bp, 36 predicted proteins | sample 1966131 | NCBI WGS metagenome assembly UMJX01 (sample SAMEA4836162, study PRJEB28245) | human gut metagenome | biome: gut microbiome; material: fecal sample | place: Denmark | collected 2008 | reverse complement strand
CTCTTCCGTTTGCTGTTATAAAGTTTTGATCGTTTACACATTCTTTTTTAACATAATATTTTTCATCTTTATAATTTGGGCATACATCTTTTATGTATTCTAAACCATTTCCTGTATGATATATATTATTTAAATAGTTATTGTAGATTAAAAAGGTTGATGCATCACATATGGCACTTACCTTTTTATTATTTTTAATAAATAGATCTATTAATTCTTTTAATTTTTCATTTCGAAATTTATTTTGTCTCCAAAAAGATCCACCACATAATATAAGCATTGTATAATCTGATATATCATTAATTACATCATCTATACCATAGTCTGGTAATACTTTTAGGCAGCTTCTTGATATTACCATATCATTTGTTTTTGATACTGTTTTTACTTCATATTTTTCTCTTATATTTCTTCCTATAAAGCAGATTTCATTGTCCGCATAATTTGTTTCAATATATATTAATACTTTCATATGTCTCCTTTAAAATTCGATTTTTTCTATTCTTGGTTTAATACTACTTAAGATTGTATAGAATAATACAACTAATGTACTTGATATTATTATTCCGCCTAATATATCTGTAAACCAGTGAACTCCTGATATTATTCTTCCAACAATTATTAATACCATTACTATTATTGATATGATATTTTCGATATCTGCTAAATTGTTTCTAAATAATTTCTTATTTATCATTATTGAACTTATACATATACATATACTCATTAATGTATGAGATGATGGATATGAAGGTTCAAGAATGTTATCTATTAATACTGGTCGATAGTTGATTACAACTTTTTCAAAGAAAATATATACACCAAGAACTAATATATAAAACAGACCTAATAAATATATTTCTTTATCTACTTTTAATAGGCTTTTTCTTGTAATTAATTGTTTTATTCCAATTATTACATATATAAATGCGATTAATAATGGAATTAAACCTATTATTTCAGTTATTTTATATATTGCCATATTTGATCCTATTAGGTTATGGAATAATTTATTTATATCAGCGAAGCCTACTAGACTTTCATTTGGGCCGATTGCCTTTACATCAATATTTTTAACTAATAGTGTAAACACTACCGATAATATTAATAAAGTTATGCTTGTTATTATATTTCTTTTTTTCATGTATTACTCCTTAATGATTTTAATGTTTTATTTATTAATGGTTTAAAGATTAGATAAAATATGTAGTCTATTGTACCGCATACTGTATTGGTTATTAAATCGGTTATATCAGATGATCTTGCGATAGTTACTACTGACATTAGTTTAATGTATAAAACAAATGATATGTAAATATACATTATTGTATTTAGTAATAAAATATCTTTTTTTTGCCGTTTTTTAAATAATTTTATAATTTAATATTAGAATTATTATATCTATTATTATTTTTCTTCACCATTATATTTTAATTATACTACTTTTTTTATTTAAGGTATAGTGTTTTTAGTTAGTTATTAATAAAACAATTGGTTAAGTATTTAAAAAATACACAATAATTTGTGTATTGCTGATTATGTAATTTTAGTATTACATTTTTTAATAGTTATTAGAGTGAATACTATTAATAATATTTCTGGTATAATTCTCTTATATTAATTTCATTATTTCTAACCCATAATTTTCTAACATATTAAATGTAGTGCTGATAAACATATTACTTAATCTATACATTTTTGAAATAATTAAAATAATTTCTTCTATTTTTTCATTTTGTATACCTTTATTTGCAAGATATTTTTTAAACTTTCTTTTTGAATCATTATCTTCATAATAATTATTGTCTAGATATTTAAGTAAATCATCAATTTTTATTGGTTTTCGTTTTATACTTTCTTGTATACTAATAATATTTTCTAAATGATTTATTTTCCATAAATAATCTTTTTAAGTTTTTATTACTTGTTTATGTAAAACTACTTTATTTTTAAGACACTTACACTTTCAATATGATATGTATTTGGAAACATATTGAATCCTTTTATGCTTATAATGTTATAATCTAATTTTTTTAAATCACGCGCTAATGTCATTGGATCACAAGATACATATATTAATTTATTCGGTTTTAAGTTTTTAATATCTTCTATCATTTTATCATCTAATCCACTTCTTGGTGGATCTACTATAATTACATCTGGTTTTAAATTAGTTTTTTGTTTTATATTTGATGCATTTGCTTCATAAAAATCAATGTTATTTAAATTATTTATTTTTTTATTTTCATTTGCATCTTTTATTGCATCTTTATTTATTTCTAGTCCAACTACTTTATCTGCTTTATTGCTTACAAATATACCAATTGTTCCTGTTCCACAATATAAATCAAAGATTACATTTGTCTTTGGTATAAGACTATCTATATATTTATACATTGCTGTTGCAACAGGTGTGTTTACTTGAAAAAAGGAATTACTTGATACTAAAAACTTATATTTGTCCATTTGCGCAATTATTTTATTTTTCCCATAAACTAATTTATCATTTATATATATACTTTCTACTTTCTTTTTTAAATAATCAACATTTATGTTAATATCTTTATTTGTTATGAATGTTACCATTGTTTCTTCCATACTTTTTATTATAATTTGATTTATATTATCTAATTTTTGATTTTCTTTTATTAATTTTATTATTTCATTAATTTTTTCTTTTACCAATAAACATTCATTTATTTCAACAATATCATTACTTCCTTTTTTATAAAGCCCTAATTTATTATTTTTTACTTGTAAAGTTATTTTGTTGCGATAGTTATATTTATTTAATTCTACAACTTCTTCTACTTTTATATTAGAGTTTGCATATTTATTTATAATGTTATTTATTTTATCTTGTTTATATTTATTTTGGTTTTTGATATGCATTATATCACAACCTCCACATATTCCATAATATGGACATAGTGGTTCTTCTCTTAATGAATCATTTTTTTTGTAATATTTTATTACTTTTCCTTCAGCAATATTTTTCTTTTCTTTTATTATTTCAACTTCTACTTCTTCATTCGGTAAAGCATTTTCTATAAAATATACTTTTTCGTTTTGTTTAGATATTCCTCTTCCTTGATGATCTAAACCTTCTATTATTAACTTCATAATTATCCCTCGTTTATATTATACCAAAAATGATGAGAAAACTCATCATATTATTTTATATATGGCATAAGCAGTTACTAAAAGTGCAAGTAAAATTAATATACCCAAGAATATTTTTAAAATTATATTATTCTTTTTAATACTATTATGCATATCTTTTAATTCTTCAAAATCTTTATCAACAAGGCCTAAGTTCATTGTTGCTCTTGTTGTTTCTTCAAAGTCTTCTTTTTCTTTTTCAATCATCTCTTTAATTGATCCATCTTTTAAGGTCTTTGTTGCCATTAAATCACCGAACATATCATCTATTACTTCCGGTTTTTCTTCTTCCTCTTTTAGTTTTTCAATATTTTCTCTTATTTCATATGGATTTTGTTTAAGACTTCTTTTTAAATTATCTTCTTTATAATTATTTCTTGCTTGCATTAATACTTCATTGATGTCATATGCTTTTTCTTCTTCGTGGTCATCAACAATTTCTTTAGGTACAGGGCTTATTTTCTTTTCATATTTTTTTTCTTCGGCAATCATACTTTTTATTGCTTCTAGATTTAATTCATTTGTTCCTGTTAATGTTCTTTCATTTGTTTTTATAGAATATTCACGACTATCATATAGTGTATCATAAAGACTTCTATTTCTTTGAGTTCTAGAAGTACCTTCAGTACTTCCATATCTATCCATCCTACTAGCCATAACCTCACCCTAATATAATAATATCACATTTTTTGTTTTTTTGAAATAGTATACTTGCTTTTTATGTTTTTTTTGTTTATAATTTTTTTTGGAGGTAATTTATGAAAATGACAGTTGATAAAAATGCTTGCATTGGTTGTGGTGCTTGTGTTGGTACATGTGATAAAGTTTTTGGTTTTGAGGATAATTATGCTGAAGTAATTGTTGATGAGATTCCAGAAGATTTAAAAGAAGATGCTATGGATGCTTTAGAGGGATGTCCTGTTGATGCAATTAGCATTGTTGATGAATCTTAATAGAATATTGAAGCAATTATATAAGCAATTATAATTGATATAGAATCCGCGATTATGCATACAATTGGTGCATAGCGGGTTTTTTTTATTTTTATAATGCCAAAATATAGTGTTAATACATAAAATGTTGTATCGCTTGTTGCTTCTATTAGTGATGCAAAGAATGATAAGAAATGATCAGGACCAAATGTTTTATATATTGAGATTAAGGTACTTAGTGCAGCATTTCCTGATAGAGGCCTTAATATAATCATTGTAATTATACTTGCATTTTTAGAAAAAATTTCAAGAATTTTACTATTTGTAAATATACTTACAGCAAATAGCATTGCTAGGAGTGATGGGAATATTTCAAGTATCATCGAAAATGATTCTTTTACGCCTTCTATAAAGTCTTCATAAATATTTGTTTTTTTATAGGAATAAATTAGAATTAATAAAACAAATAGTGGTAATATTATTCTAGTCATTTGTTAATTTCCTAAATATGTAATCAATTATTAAGCTTATAATTGTTGATAAAAAAGTTACAAGAATACAGGGTAATATTACTTTAGATGGATTATTTGAATTATAGAGTGTTCTAAGCGCGAGTATTGTTGTTGGAAAAAGTGTTAATCCAGAAGTATTCATTACTAGAAATGTTATCATTGATTTAGAAGCTCTGTCAGTATTATTTAATTCTTGTAGTGATTTCATTGCTTTTAAGCCTATTGGGGTTGCAACATTACCTACTCCTAGCATATTTATAACAATATTACTTGAAATATATCCTAATGATTTATGATTTTCGGGTATTTCTTTAAATAATGGCCTTATTATTTTGGATGTTATTTTTGCTAGTTTATCTATTAAACCCGCATTTTCTGCTATTTTCATTATTCCAAGCCAAAGCGCTATATTGGGGAATATTTGAAGGCATATACTTAAGGCTTCATTTGGTACTTTAATAATTGTTTCAGTTATATTATTTCCTGTTAATATAGAAAATACTATTCCTATGAATATTAAATTAAACCAGATTAGTTTTACCATAGTTTAGAAATCCATTCTTTGATTTTTTGAAATAATGACTTTTTTATTTCTTTTTTAATAAATATATCTATTTTTTTTAATTCTTTATCTTTTAATTTTATGACCATATTTCCTATTACTTCATTATCTTCATAGTTTTCTTTTTCTAATAAATTAATTTTAATTATAATGTTATTTTTTTCGATATTTGTTAAAGGATAATTAAAACTTTCTTTAATATAAAATGGTGCATTATAGTAATTTTCACCATATATTTCAAATGGTCCTTCTTTTACTATTTCGTAATTTTTATAATTTTCATAGGCTTCTTTATAAAGATTTTGATGATCTAAAAAATCATTTCCATCATTTAGAGTTACAATAACAAGGTTCAAATCATCTTTACTTGCTGTTGTTACTAAGGTTCTTTTCGCGATTTCGGTAAAGCCTGTTTTACCTCCGGTTGTATATTTATAAAGTGTTAATAATTTATTTTTATTAATCCAAAAATAGTTATTCATATTGGTTTTTAATGTATATTTTCTTGTTCCAGTTATCATTCTATATGTTTCATTTTTCATTGCATAGCTTGTTAATAAAGCCATATCATATGCTGTTGAAATATTTCCGCCGTTTTCTTCGAGTCCTGATGAATTATTGAATATGGTGTTTTTCATTCCGATTTCTTTGGCTTTTTTATTCATTAATTCAACAAAGGCTTTTTCATCTTTTTCTATTACATTTGCAATTTGCAAGGCAGCATCATTACCACTTCGGAGCATTAGACCATATACTAAATCGATTAATTTTAATTGTTCACCTGGTTTTATATAAATACCTGATCCATATGCTTTATTTACGACGTTTGTGACTGTTACTTCATCATATAATTTATCTGATTCTATCGCTAGTAGTGCTGTCATTATTTTAGATATTGACGCTATACTTCTTTGTTTATGAATTTCTTTTGCATATATTATTTTGCCTGTTGATTGTTCCATCAATATAGCTGATGTTGCGCTTGTTTCGTAGGCTTTTATACTTAATGGTATTAATAATAATATAATTAATATTTTTTTCAACCTTATCACCTATTTCAATATATGAAAAAAAGGACAAAATAGTCCTTATTGTTCTAATAATTGTTTTTTGATTTCAAAGCTTTCTTTGATTGATGCGTCAAAATTGTTGGTTTTTATTGTATAGTCAAGCCATTTAATTGCGCATTCTTTTAGATATGGTACTTCTTCATTCTTTATTGTTTCGTCTTCGTAGTATGTATTTATAAATGTTTCTATTCCTTCTTTATTTATTCCGTATTTTTTAGATATAAATAATAGACTTATTAAGATTGCAACATCATATATACTTGGTCCATATTTAGCATCATCAAAGTCTATAAATCCTATTTTATCTTGCCATTTATTATTATAGAATATATTTGATTTTGTTAAGTCAAAATGAAGAATTGATGTTCTTTTGAATGTTTTATCATTTTTAAATGGTATTTCATCTAGATTGTATTTATTTTCTTTGATTATGTCGTGGAATTCTTTTAGTTTTTTGGCAAGTAATATTGATGTTTCTTTATCAATTACTTGGAAAATATTTCCTAATGATTTACCTTCAAGGTATGAATAGATTACATAATATTTTTTGTTTATTATTACGTATCCTTTATTATTTTTGTTTAATATTATTTTAGGAACATTCATATTATTTTGATTTAAAAATGAATGAACGTTAATCATTGATAGCGTGTGTTTTTTACTATCATATATTTTCATTATATATTTAGTTGTTTTAGTATATATATTATATACATTACCTATTGTTGATTCTTTATTTTTGATGATTTTAGTTATATTTAAATTATATAATTCATTTAATTTTTCAAGCATACTTTCTCCGTTAATTATTAATTAAATCTAATATTTCTTTTAATTCTTCTATATTAATTGCTTGTTCTTTATCGCATACTGATTCTTCTTTACGATCGTGAACTTCTATTATTAGGCCATCGCATCCGGCGGCGACAGATGCTAATGAGTCTGGTTTTATCATATAACTTTTACCTGATGCGTGACTGGGGTCAACAAATATTTGATAATTTGTATTTTCTTTTATATATGGTATTGCTTGAATGTCTAAGACATTTCTTGTTGAATTATCGAAACTTCTTATTCCTCGTTCGCATAATATTACATTTCCATTATTTATATATTTTGCAGCATTTATCCATTCATTGTAAGTTGCTGATAGTCCTCTTTTTAATAGGACTTTCGTTTTATATTTTCCTAATTCTTTTAGTAGTTCATAGTTATACATATTTCTACTTCCTACTTGAATTATATCTATTTTATCAGCGTATTTTCTTACTTGTTCAATACTCATTAGTTCTGTTACTATTTTTAAGCCTGTTATTTCTTTAGCTTTTAATAAATATTCGATTCCTTTATCCCCTAATCCTTGAAAACTATCTGGACTAGTTCTTGGTTTAAAGGCTCCACCTCTTAGGTAGTCGACATTTAATTCTTTTAGTTTTTTAGCAATTCTTATGATTTGTTCTTCTGATTCAACTGCACAAGGTCCTGCTATAATTGTTACTTTATTCATTATATTCCCCCTTAAGTGTTTTTTATTGTACACTTATTTTTATATTTTTTCTACTTTTTCTTTTACTTTATTCCAAAAATCTTTAAGGTTTTGATATGATAATTTAGATTCAACTTCATTATAATTAACCCAAACTAATTCTTCTTTGTCTTTTTCAGCTATTTTTTTATTTGTTTTACCTTTATCAAGAGCGAGAAACATATATGTTTTTATTTGTCCTTCATAATTTGTATATTCTATTACACCTATTTCTTTATCTGAAATTAGTTTACAATCTCTTCCTGTTTCTTCGGTAGTTTCCCTAACTGCGCACTCTGATAATGTTTCATTTTCTTCTAAATGACCTTTAGGAAATGAATAATCATTTAATTTCTTTCGGTAAACTAGACCAATTTTTTTTAATTCTTTATTTATTAATATACATCCTGCTTTATTCATACTTCTCCTTAATATGTTCAAAGGAGCATAACCTGCTCCTTTGCTTTCCCCTTTCCTCTCCCTCATTTTATAGTTAATGTTTGGTAATGAATTATGCGTTTTAAATGTACTTTTGTGATTTATTTAAGCATAATTTGTGAGTAATTAGACTTTGCTTCTAAGTCAAGCATGTACTTTTTTGCCTCATTCTCAGGCAGAGAGATCACATTCACCCTATAAAACTAACAACATTTTTAGATTATTTCAATATTCCAATTGGCTTCTTCAATTGTATTCGAAACAATTCTTAATTCTTTAGACATTTTGTCTATTTCTTTTTGTATTTTTTTTACATCTACATTACTTAGTACTTTAATTTCACTTCTTGATACACGGCCAACAAGATTACTTGCTGTATTTACGATTGATTGATAGCTATTGATTTTTGATGTAAGGACATCTTTTTTTGCGATTAATTCTGTTATTGTTAAGTTATCATAACTTGTTTGATGTGTACAATTTGTTTTATTAATGCGTGCAATTAATACTTCTAATTTTTTATAGCATTTGTTTAGTTCTTCCAATAATTCTTCGGGATTTTCAGCTGTTTTTTCACCTTCTTGAACAACAGCATTTAATTCTAAGCGATATTTTAATTGAGCGATTTTTTGATTTAAATCATTTCTTTCTTGTAATGCAACTGCAAGTTTCATTTTATTCCTCCTTTAATTTATTTATGTTATTATACATATTTTTTTTAACAATTAATATTGTATCCTCATTTTCAATCATCATTAAATCACTTATGCCTATGGCATATATTTTTTTACCTTCTGTACTTATTAGTGTACAGTTTGATGATTTTAGATATGTGTTATTTTCATTTAAATTATTGTTATTTTTTTCTTTTGCTATTATTTTGTCTAATCCTTCAAATGAGCCGACATCCATCCATTCTAAATTACTTTGATATGGTTTAAAATATTCAGGATGTTTTTCAATTATTTCTTTTTCAAAGGATACTCCTTCGATATTATTATATATTGAATCTATTTTTTTATTTTTTTCAAATTCTTCATAAATATTATTCAAGTATTTTTGATATAGTTTTTTATATGAATTAATGTTTCCTACATATATACCAATACTCCATAGGGCATTTTTTCTTATTAGTTTCTTCGCGATATGAACATTTGGTTTTTCAATGAATGTGCTTAATTCATTTCCTTTTTTATTTGGAACTAGATAACCGAATTTGGGATCGGGTTTAGTTGGTTTTATTCCTAGTATTGTTATTTTATCATCTTTTTCTTTTATAATATTATTTAATGTTTTTGTTAATTCATTTATATTTCCGATATAGTGATCAGATGGAAATATGCCGACTATGGCTTCTTTGTGTTTTTTAGAAATCTTTGATAGTCCATAGTAAATCGCACAGGCGGTTTTATTTAGTTTGGGTTCTAATAAAATATTTTTTTTATCTATATTTTTTAGATTTTTATATAGTTCCTCTTTTTGATTAATGCTACCTACTACATATATGTTTTCATAGCTAAATACTTTATTTATTCTTTTAATTGTATTTTGGATTAGGGTTTCATTATTATATAAGTTTATAAATTGTTTTGATTTTGTTTTGGTGCTTATCGGCCAAAGGCGTGATCCTATTCCTCCTGCTATTATAAGGGCAATTTTTTCCATTTCTAACCTCTTTTTCTTTATCTCAATATATATTATTGTTTATATGTTGTCAAGTTCTTTTTGTAAATGAAATGACAACTTATTTTGTTTTTAAATATTCTAAACAATCTTTGAACATTTTATAGTGACCTTTTTTAAATTGGCTTTGTTTATATAGTTCTTCTATTTCTTCTGTACTTGCATATTTTACTTCTTCTACTTCGCCATCTTCTAATTTTATTTGATTTAAATCGATATTTTGTTTTAAATAATACAGATCGCAAAAAGTATTTGATCCTTTTGCTTCTTTAAATAAAATGGGCTTATTTATAATTATTCCTAATTCTTCTTTTACTTCGGTATATATTCCTTCCAAACTGCTTTCGCCTGATTTAGGGTGGCCGCCTGTAAATGCCCATAGTCCATCTTTAATTTTACTTCTTTTTTGAATTAAAAATTTATTTTCTTCATTTTGACTTATTAGAACTACTATTAATATATAATTATTTTTTGGTATTTCTTCATCTTTATATATAGATAGTCCTGTTAGTTTTTTGTTTCCATCATATAAGTCTCTTTTTTCCATAGTTTTCTCCTTAGCATAAAAAGAAAGATTACTTTCTTTCTAACTTTTTTATTAATTTTGCAAGGCCATATATAATACTACCACCTAAGAAAAAGGCAAATAGATAAATTAATAAAAATATTATATATGGTACTTTTTCATATATTATATTAAATACTGGTAATTCTGATGTATGGAATGGTGATATAAAGAACATTTCTAATCCGCCATCAATATTTAGATAATATGTTATAATATCTAGAGTTAAGGCTAGTGTGACTAATATTAGAAATACTGAAAAACCTTCTTTTATTACTTCTTTATATTTTCTATTTACTGAATGGGTTGCTAAAATATATGCGCCCATTACAACCATAAAACCGTGGTGCTGCATAGTTTGAATGTTTATTAATACTTCTTTTACAAAGACGGTATTAGGGTATAACATTACTGATACACCGGCTATTAAACCGAATGTTGCTAGGAATGAGTAACAGTATTCTTCAATTTTTTTGTTTTTTGTTAATCCTGCAACTAAGGCAACATACATTGGTGTGGCGCAAAATTGAAACGGGAATCCATACCACTGATAATTCCATATTCCATTATCAAATGAAAATGATAATTGTTTATATGTTTCAAATAGTATCATTATTATTGATATTACTAGCATTGTTTTCTTTTTATTTGGTTTCTTATATATTAATACTATAGTTATTAATATTGTTATTATTAAACATAATATATGAAACCATCCATAATTTGTTGGTTTTATCATTTTAAATGATTGTAAGAATGATAATACTTTTTCTAGATACTGCATAACTAACCTACTTTTCTTCAGGAATTACAAAGGCACATATTATATATGCTAGTATACCTGTTCCAAATGTTAGGGCAAATATAATCCATCCTAATCTTACTAGTGTTGGATCAATATTAAAGTATTCTGCTAGTCCACCACATACTCCGGCTATCATTTTTTCTTTTTTTGATCTATAAATCCTTTTTTCCATTTTATTCCTTCTTTCATTTATATTATATATTAAATTATATTTAATGTAAATATATGATTAAATGTTATATAAATGGTTAATATGATGATATTTTTATATAAAATAAATTAAGATATATGATATAATTATTTATAGAAATAATATAAAAAGGTGATTTTATGAAAAAACTAAATTCTAACCATTTAAAACTGATTGCAATTATAGCAATGACAATTGATCATATTGCTGATTTAATTTACCCTGGAATGCCTAATAATGTAATTTCAAATGTCTTACATATAATTGGTAGATTAACGGCACCTATTATGTTTTTCTTTATTTGTGAGGGGTTTTATTATACTAAAAATCTTAGAAAATATATTTTGAGATTGTTTATATTTGCTATTATATCGCATTTTGCATATTGTTTTGCTTTTGGTATAAATTATATACCATTTAGTTCCAGAAGTATTTTTAATCAAACAAGTATTATGTGGTCTCTTGCTTGGGCAGTAGTTGCTCTTTATATTGCAAACAAAACTAATTTAAGAGAGTGGATGAAGTGGATATTAATTATTTTAATAAATGTTATAACATTTCCAGCAGATTGGAGTTCTATAGCTGTAATGGCAATTTTATTTATGTATTCAAATAGGGGTAGTTTAAAAAAGCAATTTATAAGTATGAGTTTTTGGATTTTTATTTATGCAGTTATTTCATATTTATTTGTAAGTAAAACTTATGGATTAATTACAATAGCTACTCTATTAGCATATCCGTTACTTAATGTTTATAATGGTGAAAAAGGTAAACTAAAATGGATGAAATGGTTCTTTTATTTATATTATCCTTTACATTTAGCTATTGTTGGGATATTAAGAATAGTAATATATGGAAATGTACCATTATTGTTTAGGTAAACTGGAATTTATAAGTGAGATTAGCTAAAAAAATAGCTAATCTTTTTTTTTTCACTATCATATGACAAAATAATAATCGAAAATAAAAAATATCATATTAGAAGAAGATTAATAACTACTCTACTACAATTTATTAAATAAAGTAAGAAATGAAATAATTGGAATTACTAAAAAATATATTTAAGAAATAAAAAGTCAGAGCAATTTTAAGAGTAAAAAATAAAGCCCTTATAAAATAAGGGCTTTTTAATCATTAATGGAGCACATAGTGGGGTTCGAACCCACGCATAACGGAACCACAATCCGCCGTGTTAACCGCTTCACCATACGTGCTATCATATAATCCTTTGCGAATTACATATCATATTTTATCAGTTTTCTAATAGTTTTGCAAGTCTTTTTTGAATAAAAGTTTGACATTATTAATTTTATTATGTAAATATGAAAAATAGCGATGCAAAAGCATCGTTATTTTATACTAATTTTACAATAAAATATTTTTTCTTTCCTTTTCTTACAACTAATGTATCATTGTTAATTGCCATATCTTTATTAACAAAAATAGAATCATCATTTATTTTTTCTTCATTAATTGTAATTGATGAACTACTAACAAATTCTCTAGCTTCTCTTTTTGATGAACATATGCCTGTATTAACTAGAAAATCAATAATATTTAAATTATTTTCACTTGTTGTATGTGGCATATTTTTAAATACAAGTTCAAGTTCTTCATTTGATAAATCATTAACTTTTCCACTGAATAATGTTTCACTTAATTTTAAAGCTTTTTCATATTCTTCTTTTCCGTGCAAATCAGTTATTATTTCACGAGCTAATGCCTTATGAGCTAATCTTTTTTCAGGTTCTAAATTATTTGATTTTTCTAATTCTTCTATTTCTTCTTTAGTTAAAAATGTAAATATTTTTAAGTAACTTATTACCATAGAATCATCTACATTAACTAGGTATTGATATAACTCATAGCTAGATGTTAAATTCTTATCAAGCCATAAGGCATTTCCTTCTGATTTACCAAATTTATTACCATATTTATCTAAAACTAAAGGCATTGTAAAACCATATGCTTCTTTATTTTCGATTTTTTTAATTAATTCTAATCCAGTAGTAATATTACCCCATTGGTCTGATCCTTCTGCTTGTAAGATGCAGTTTTTTTCTCTATAAAGATGAAGGAAATCATATCCTTGTATTAATGTATAAGCAAATTCAGCAAATGTAATACCTGTTTCTAATCTTCTACTAATAATATCTTTACTAAGCATATAATTAACATTAATATATTTACCTACATCTCTTAAAAAATCTAGGAAACTAAAATCTTTCATCCAATCATAGTTGTTAACAATTTCAGCTTTTCCATTAAAAATATTAGATACTTGATTCTTTATACCTTCAATATTTTTTAAGACTGTTTCACGAGAAATAATTTCTCTCTCACCGCTTGGTCTTGGGTCGCCAATTAATCCTGTTGCCCCACCTACTAATAAAATTGGATGATGTCCTGCTTGCGCTAATCTTTTAGCAGTAACCAATGATGAATAATGTCCCAAATGTAAAGAAGGAGCTGTTGGATCTGTTCCCCAATAAAATGTTAGTTTTTCATTATTTAATTTATTTTTTAATTCTTCACTAGAAACGTCTTTAACTAGCCCTCTCCATAATAATTCATCGTATAATTTCATTTTGTTTCACCTCTTAGAAAATCTATATTACTTATTCCTATTCTAGCAACTCCTTTATCTATTAGAGCTTCTATCATTTCAATACTTCTTATACCACCGCTTGCTTTAACTTCTAAAATATCATTTTTGTGATTATTTATAATATCTATATCATCTAAGCTAACGCCTCTTGTTCCATAACCTGTTGATGTTTTTATAAAATTAACATATGTTTCATTACAAATATCTGTCAATTTACCTATTTCTTCTTCATTTAAATAGCATGTTTCAATGATTACTTTTAATGTTTTGCCATCTACTGCTGCCATTATGTCTTCAATTTCATTTCTAACATATTCATAATCGCCATTTTTAACAGCTCCAATATTAATAACCATATCAATTTCATCAGCACCATCTTCAACTGCTATTAATGCTTCCATTTCTTTAACTCTTATTGTATTTGCGCCTAAAGGAAAACCAATTACAGTTCCTACGTTTACTGTTGAGCCATCAAGTAATTCTTTTGCTAATTCTACATAGCAAGGGTTTACGCATACTGATGCAAAATGATATTCCATTGCTTCATTACATAAGTTTTTTATGTCTTCTTTTGTAGCATTTGCTTTTAAATTAGTATAATCAATATATTCTGCGTATTTCATAAATTTCCTCCTTAAATATAAAAACATTACAAATTATAAGGGCGATCATTCGCGGTACCACCTTATTTTGTAATGTTTATTACCTCATTATCTTAACGCGATTAACGATTTCAATTCAAGAAAAGTAATTCATTTTATTAAATCTGATTAGTTTTCAGCTGTGCACTAATTTTCTGATTTCCATTAATAAAACTACTTTTTTTCCATCACAATTAAACTATATATATATTATCAATATATTTTGTTTTTGTCAATTTTCTTCATGTATTTTTTCAATTATATTTTCGATTTTCTTACCATATGCTATTGATTCATCATATACAAACTCTAATTCTGGCATATGTCTTATATCAATTCGATCACATAGTTTAGTTCTTAAAAAGCCAGAAGCGCTATTAAGGGCTTTTAACGTTGATTCTTTTTTTTCTTCATCAAATACAGTTACATATATTTTTGCAAATGATAAATCATTAGTTACTTTAGCTGCCGTTACAGTAACAAAACGAATGTCGGGATCTTTAATTTCTGTTGCAAGCAAATAAGATATTTCTTTTACCATTGCACTTTCAATTCTTTCTATCTTAATACTCATCTTTTTACCTCTACCATTTCATATGCTTCAATTACATCGCCTACTTTAATATCATTATAGTTATTTAATGTAATTCCGCATTCAAGTCCTTTTTTTACTTCTTTAACTGCATCTTTTTCTCTTTGTAATGAACCGATTTCACCATTATAAATAACAACACCATCTCTTATTAATCTTGCTTTGGCATCCTTTTTAACAATACCTTCACTTATATATGATCCTGCAATTGTTCCTATTTTAGAGAATTTGAATAATTGTTTTACAGTTGCTTCACCAATTATTTTTTCTTCATAAACTGGTTCTAGCATTCCTTTTAAGGCATCAGTCATTTCTTCTACTGCTTTATATATAATATCGTAAAGTCTTATTTCTACACCTTGTTCTTTAGCATAATCTTTAATTTGATTGCTTGGTCTTACATTAAAGCCTACGATTATAGCACTTGATGCTTTTGCTAAAACGATATCGCTTTCAGTAATTGCGCCTACTGAACTTCTGATTACTCTTACTTTAACGTTTTCAACTTCAATTTTTTCAAGAGAGTTCTTTACAGCTTCTGCTGAACCATTTACATCTGCTTTAATAATTACATTAACTTCTTTTACACCTTCTTGAACGCGCGAGAATAAGTCATCTAATGTAACTGCTTTTGATCCTCGGCTTGCATTTAATCTTTGAGCTTCTTTTCTTTTTTCACTTACTTGTTTTGCTTCTTTTTCTGTTTCAAAGGCCATAAACTTATCGCCAGCTGATGGGACTTCATTAATTCCTGTTATTTCAACTGGTGTACTTGGCATTGCCGAAACAATTTCATTTCCCATATCATTTTTAAGGCTTCTTACTTTTCCAAATGATGTACCAACAACAATTGGATCGCCGATTCTAAGGGTTCCGTTTTGGATTAAAACGGTTACGACAGGACCTAAGTGTTTATCTAGTCTTGATTCAATAACTGATCCGATTGCGTATCTATTTGGGTTTGCTTTATATTCTTCCATTTCAGCAACTAATAAGATATTATCAAGTAATTCTTCAATTCCTGTTCCAGTTTTAGCAGAGATTTTGTTATATAATGTATCTCCACCCCAAATATCTGGTGTTAAACCATATTCTGCTAATTCTTGCATTACTCTATCTGGATTTGCTCCTGGTTTATCTATTTTATTAATTGCAACAATTATTGGAACACCTGATGCTTTAGCGTGGTCAATTGCTTCTTTTGTTTGTGGCATTACACCATCATCAGCTGCTACAATAATGATAACGATATCAGTTATTTTAGCGCCTCTTGATCGCATTTCTGTAAAGGCTGCGTGACCTGGTGTATCTATAAATGTTATATATTCATCTTTATATTTTACTTGGTAAGCTGAAATATTTTGTGTTATTCCTCCAGCTTCACCTAGTGCAACATTTGTCTTTCTTATTGTATCTAAAAGGGTTGTTTTACCGTGATCGACATGTCCCATAATAGTTACAACAGGCGCTCTTTTGACCATATCTTTTTCATCATCAATAATTTCATATTCTTCAAAATTACTAACATCTTGTGCTTCAGCTCTTTTAAGTTCCTTATTATAGTCTAAAACTAGTATTTCAGCATTTTCAAAACTAATACTGTTATTAAGAGTTGCCATCATTCCTAAATTGAAAAGTTTTTTAACAAGTTCAGCTCCGTTTACACCAATTTCACCAGCTAATTCACTAATTGTCATATTTTCCTTATATAATACAACTTTATCATTAGTTCCTTTGTTAGTCATTAACTTGTTTTTATTTTTATACATTTCTTTTTTCTTATTTAAGAACTCTTTTTTATTTGGTACTTCTTTTTGTTTTTTTAGTTTTTCTTTTTTAACGGTATTATCAACATTTATTTTTGTTTGTTCAGCCATTTCTTCGGCACGGTCTTCTAATTCTTCTAAATCTTCATTTTGAAAACATGCGTCTAATTCTGTTATGGCTTCATCATCCAAATAATCATCTTCTGAGTTTACAGAAATACCAAACTCCTTACATTTTCTTATTACTTCATCTACTGTTTTATTCATATCTAATGCATATTCTAAGACAGTCATCATAATAATCACTCCTTTCCTAAAGTTCTATTTCGATTTTTTTATTTTTGGGTTCATATTTTCTATACTTTACTGAACAAGTATCTAAAATATTTTTTGATACTTTTATTGAGTCAGTATCTTTATATTTATCATCCATATAGATAATTTCTTTTATTCCGGCTTGAACGATTGCTTTGGCGCATTCATTACAAGGAAATAATGTAACATAAACTTTACATCCTTTTACTATACTTGGTGAATTAAGGATTGCATTTAATTCAGCGTGGCATACATAGGCATATTTGGTGTTTGTAAAGTTTCCTTCTCTTTCCCAAGGCATTGTGTCATCATTATAGCCAGTTGGGCTTCCATTATATCCTGTTGATATTATTTTATTGTCTTCATTTACAATACAAGCTCCAACGGTTGTTGATGGATCTTTACTACGCATTGATGCAAGGTATGCAACACCCATAAAATATTCATCCCACGATATATAATCTTTTCTTTTCATAAAACCTCTTTTGCTTCTTCATAAACGCTATCATCGATAGCTACTTCTAAGTGTTTTTCTAATATTTTTGTTTGCTTAGCTTTTTCTATAACACTTGCATCTTTTTTTACGTAAGCGCCTCTTCCATTCATTTTACCTGTTAAATCAACCCTAACAACACCATCGGGACATCTTACGATTCTAAGCAAATCTTTTTTAGGACACTTTTCGTGTGTTACTATACACGTTCTTTCTGGTATCTTTTTTACTTTCATCTTTTCTTTACCTTCTTCTTTTGTTTATAACCTTCTAATTTTCTTGGTGTTCTTCTTACTTTGTACTTTGTTTCATAATAAGTTATAAGTTTTATTATTTCATAATCTTCTTTTGTTAAAGGGGTTCCTTTAGCGTTTATATATCTAAAGAACCTTTGCCAATCATCATATGCTTCAGGTACATAGACTTCTAAATAGTTTAAATGGTCGTGAGCTTTTCTTGATAAGATTGCTCCGTTTTCTATTGTTAATTTACCGCCATATCTTCTTTCAACAATGTGGTGATAGGTATATGGATTGCTTTTTGTTATTTTATAACCCATCCAATCTATATTTCTGGGTTCATATATTCTTATTAATTGACAAAGTACTGTATTCATAAAAACTCCTAAATTAAATTAATTCCCATTTTTTTGGCATCTTCTTTTGTTTTTATATCTAGATGATATTTTGTTAGTTTAGATGCTAATTTAATGTTAATGCCTCTTTTTCCGATTGCTAGTGATAAATTGTTTTCATCAACAATTACCATTGCTTCTTTTTTCTTTTCATCGGTCACAAAAACACTTACATCTTTAGCTGGACTAAGTGCGTTTTTAATAAACTCACTTGCGTCACTTTGATATGCTATTACATCGATTTTTTCACCGTTTAATTCTTCAATTATACGATTAATTCTTGATCCTTTTTCACCAATGCAAGATCCTACTGGGTCAACTTTAGGGTTTTCACTGTAAACCGCAATTTTTGTTCTAAGGCCTGGTTCTCTTGCTACACTGTAAATAAGGATAATTCCTTCATTAATTTCTGGGATTTCTAATTCAAATAGTCTTTTTACAAATCCATAATGATTACGAGATAATAAAATTAATGGTCCTTTATTATTGTTTTCAACTTTTGTTACATAAACTTTTATGTTACTTCCCATTTTTATTTTCTCGCCTGGAATGCATTCGCTTTTTGGAAGAATGCCTTGGGCTTTGCCAAAGTCAATATAATAATTATTTTCATCTTCCATATTTGCGATTCCTGTCATCATTTCATCTTTTTTATCAGCAAATGTTTCTATTATAACATTTCTTTCTGCTTCTCTTATTTTTTGAATAACAACTTGTTTGGCTGTTGCAGCTGCTACACGGCCAAAGTCGTGTGGTGTTACTTCTTCTTCGATAGTTTCGCCGTATTCAATGTTTGGTACAATAAGTCTTGCTTCTTCTAATGTTAAATCAACATCTGGGTTAAATATTAAGTTTCCTTCTTCATCTACTTCATCTTCTCTTCTAACTGTTTTGAATGAGTAAACTTTAATGTCACCTGTTTCACGGTTAATGTCTACTCTTACGTTTGATAGAGAATTATAATTTTTCTTATATGCTGCTGTTAATGCTAATTCCATTGCATCATATATTACATCTTCACTAATACCTTTTTCTTTAACTACTAATTCAACAGCTTTTTTAAAATCTTTTGCTTCCATAACTAACCTCTTTCTATAGAACTTACATCAAGTATATAACTTCCTTCTATTGGATCTTCTTTATCTAATATTGGATTAATTAATTCCGATACTTTAACGCAGTCTTCAACACTTACTATATCAGTTTTATCAATAAATATTCTTAAAAATAATGTTGTTCCTTCTTTTTCAAGTTTAACATCACTAAGAATATATCCAGCTTCAACTATTGGTTTTTCAATTAAATTTCTAATTTTTTCTTCCACTTTTTTCACCTCAAATTAATTTTATAAAAAGTGGTTATTTGCCACTTGTCATTTACATTATATCATAATAATTATATTTTTTTAACTATATTTATTAATTTTTTTGATTTTTTTTGATATAATAATGAAGATTGGAGATAAAGATATGAAAAATTATAAAAAAAATGCTTTAATTGGTTTAGGAATAATCCTTTTTTACTTTTTATTTAATCATATTGTTTTAATTATTCTTAATTATTTGAATATAAAACCTGCTACTTGGAGCGAGGTAAATCAGGTTATATATTTGCTTTTTATTACGTTTTTTATGCTTTTTATAATTATACTTGTTTATTATAAGGAAATTAGAAAAGAGTTTAAAGATTTTAGGTTAAATTTTAAGGCATATTTTAATGAGTATAAAAAATACTGGCCGATTATGATTGTTTTAATGACTCTTTCATCGGTTTTTGTTTCTTTTTTTACTCAAGGTATTGCTCAGAACGAGGAAGTAATTAGGGAATCGCTTTATAGGAGCCTACCATATTTTATATATACTTGCATTTCTTGTTCTCTTACTGCGCCTTTAATGGAAGAATTAGTTTTTAGAAAGAGTATTAAAAAAATAGTTCCGCAAAAATATTTATTTATACTTGTTTCGGGTTTAGTTTTTGGTTCAATGCATGTTATTGGTCAGGCTTCAAATATGATTGAATATTTACATATTCTTTCTTATAGTATGCCGGGTTTTGTTCTTGCTTATACTTATGATAAAAGTGATAATATTTTTGTTTCTACTTCAATTCATTTTTTCCATAATACTATTCTTCTTTTATTTCAGATTTTATTAATGATTGGTGGTATTTTATGATAAAGAGAAAGGAAAAAAAGCATATAATGTTAAGGGTTATATTAATTATAGTTTCTTTATTTGTTTTATTTATTTTGTACTCTATTTTTATTGGTACAAAGGGGTTATTTGTTAAAGAATATATGGTAAGTTCTAATATTCCTGATTCGTTTGATGGTTTAAAGATTGTTCATATTTCTGATATTCATTATAATAGAAGTTTTAAGAAAAAGGATTTAAGGAAATTAGTTGATAGAGTTAATTTAATAAATCCTGATATTATAGTTTTAACTGGTGATTTGCTTGATAAAAAGATCGAGCCTTCTGATTCTAAAGAAACGCTCACTAAGTATTTAAAGCAAATGAATGCTAAATTAGGCAAATATGCTATTAGTGGTAATCATGATTTAAAATATGATTATTATGTTGATATTTTAAAGGATTCGGATTTTAAAGATATAGATAATACTTATGAACTTATATATTACAAGGATTATGATCCAATTATTATTGCTGGTTTATCTTCTTGTTTTGATGATAAAAATATTGATGATAAATTAGAAGAATATAAGAAATATATTGCGGAAAATGATGTAAAATATAAGATATTATTACTTCACGAACCGGATACTATTGATAATTTGAGTGAAAGGTTTGATTTAATATTAGCTGGTCACTCACATAATGGTCAGGTTAGGTTACCTTTAATTGGTGCGACTATATTACCGGATGGTGCGAAAAGATATTATGAAGAGCATTATACGATTAATAATACTGAGCTATTTATATCTAGTGGGCTTGGTACGAGTAGTTTACCTCTTCGTTTTATGAATCATCCTTCAATTAATTTCTATAGAATAAACAAAAAGAGTTAAGTTTTAAACTTAACTCTTTTAATCGTTAACTCCATCAATACAATTATCGTAAATCCATTGTTTTATTTTTTTGTAATCATTTGTTTCGTAAAAATCAATTAATACTGTAAAATATTCACCGATTTTTTCTACGGGAACAGCTATAATTCCTTGACCATTTTTAATCATTTCCTTATTTGCAACAAGGTTCGCGACTCTTTTGTTTCCGTCTTTAAACATTTGACTTCTTTGAATCCAGCAAAATAGTGTTATACATCTATCGAGTGGATTATCTATTTTTTTGATTTCTGCCAATTCATTATCGTAGTTACATTCGCTTGGTAATTTAGGTCTCCAAGATGTTCCTGTTATTCCAACACCACAATCACGATAATCTCCCAATGGTTCAACATTTTGGCCTTTGCATATTTGAAAATGAATTTTCTTTATATAGTCCATTGTTAATTCTTCGTTAATTGTATTTAAAACTAACTCCCAAGCATCTTTTAATCCTTTTAATTTTAGCATATCATCAATTGATATTTTTCCTGTATTAACATTGTTAAAGAATGCCATCGTGTCAGCAAATGTTACAGCAATTCCTTCTAGATTCGCACTCTTATATAAATTATCGACTAGTTTTCGTTTTGCAAAAAATATATTATTATCTTTTGTCATATTATATATACTTTCCATTTAAATCCCTCCAAAATACTTATAATGTGATTATAGCATTTATTTTATTTGTTTTCAATTATTGTAATAAAAGTTAAGCATTAAACTTAACTTTTTTCTTTATATTTAAATAAATATGATGGTCTATGACCTCTTCCGGTAACCATTTTATCTGTTTTTATAACTTTGCTCGATATTATTCTTCTAAATGCAGGATCTAGTAATTTTTTTCCTAAAATTACTTCATATACTTGTTGTAATTCTCCAAGTGTAAAATATTCTGGCATCATATTAAATACTATATCTGTATAATTTATTTTGTTTTTTAGTCGTACTATCCCAGTTCCAATAACAATAGAATGGTCAAATGCTAGATAATCATTTTGAATAACTTCGTATTTATATTTATTAGTTGTTTTTTCTTTTAAGATCTTTTTTAGTGCAACACTAAATCTATCTATATCATTATCAAAATTAATTGTTATTTTATCATCTGATTCTTCAAAATCTATTTTAAACCAAGATGTATTTTCATTTAATTTTATATTTAAATTATTTTTATCAATTAATCCTATATAAGATGTAGAAATAATTCTCATTCTAGGATCTCTATTTACATCACCAAATGTATATAATTGTTCTAAATAAACATCATCAATATTGGTTTCTTCTTTTAAAATCCTTTTGGGGGCATCTTCTAAGTCTTCATCAATTCTAATAAATCCTCCTGGTAAACACCATTTATCTTTGAAGGGATAATTTTTTCTTTTTACTAAAAGAACGCTATAAAATTTGTGGCTTAATTTACGATAGTTTGTATCTATTTCATTGGAAACGCTAAAAAGCGCAATATCAGTTGTACAGGATAGTTTTTCAAAACAACTCGAATCATAATTTTTTAAAAATTCTTCTTCACTTTTATATTCCATAATTACTCACCTTTTTCAATACAAAATACAGCGTATAAAGGAACTGATTTTATTTTTTTATTTGAATCAAATCCAAAGTTACGACTACTTATTCTTATCGCATATGATGGATTAAATAAATCCATATAAGAGTTTAAACTTTTTGATTGTTTGTTACTTGCTGCTTTAACTTCAATTGGAATAATTCCGCTTTCGTTATATAGTAGAAAATCAATTTCAGCCTTTCCTTTACTTAACCAATAGTAAAGGCTATGATTATTACATATTAATTGAGTTGCTACATAGTTTTCGGCAATTGATCCTTTATATAAAGATAAGTTATCTGTAATGATATCAGAATATCTAATTTCAAGTAAATGATTTAATAGTCCAACATCACTTAAAAATAATTTAAAGAAATCTTCTTCTTTATAACCTGCTAATGGGATTTGTGGTGTTGAAACACGGTATGATGTCAACACTAAATTACTTGCTGATAACCAATCTAATGGTAGTTCATATTCTCTTGTTCTAGAGTTTCGATCAATTTTTGAAAATTGAAATTTTTTTGATTCATTTGCTAGTTGGCTTGGTATAGATTTATATGTTTTTTTTATTTTTAATGTTTCTGATTCGTTTATTACATATTTACTCATATCATTAAAATATGCTTCGATTATATCATTTTTTATTGATGAATCATATTTCATTATATCGCAGTTAACGGAAGTAAAGTTTTTAACTGATTCTGGCATTCCACCACAAATTAGATAGTATCTATAATATTCAAGTGCTAGAGAATGAAGTTGAGCTAGCATAGGTGTATTTGTTTTATAGCATTTTTTTATTTCATCAATTAACATTTCACGATTGTTTGCTAGTAAAAACTCTTCGAAATCCATCGGATATAATGTTATCATTTTTACTTTGCCTACTGGGAATGAATATTTGGTTCTTTTTAGTTTTACTCCTAGTAATGATCCGGCACATATAATTCTTACATTGTTGTGTTTTTCACAAAAATATTTTAGTTCAAAGATTAAAGCTTCTGATTCTTGGATTTCATCTATAAATAGGATTGTATTTTTTTCTTCTAAATTATGATTTAATAGTGTTTGTAGATAGTTGAATTTTTGATCAGAGTCTATATCTTTACGATCATATAATTCTACGATGTTATTGCTACTGAATAGATTAACATAAATATAATTTTCATATTCATTTTTACAAAAGTCATCAATAATATAGGTTTTTCCTACTTGTCTAGCTCCTAAAACAATAAGTGGCTTAATGTTTTCTTTTTCATTTTTCCATTTTAATAATTCATTATATATTTTTCTTTTCATTTTCTTCACCATATTAAATATAGTACATTTAATTGTAATTGTCAAGTTAAATCACGTTTTTTGAACGACTTTTATACATAATTTACACGTTTTTAGAACGACTTTTATATCAAACTTACACGTTTTTAGAACGACTTTTGTATAATTCATTATTTATTATGTATTTAATGGTTCTACTATCAAGTCTTTCATATAGTTTAGAAATATCATTTCTTATACTGCTTGATGATATATTACTTGCTTCTATATCACATTTTATAATATTTTTATTATTAAATGATTTTATTACATTTGAGAACTCATTATTTCTATCAATAACAAGTAGTTTGTAATTTTTTAAAATATAGTCATATTTTTTCCAATTTTTAAAGTCTTTTAAATTATCACATCCACATATAAAATATACTTTGTCATATTTTTTACTAAAATAGTCAAGTACCATATATGTATAAATGTAGCCGAAGCGCGCTAAGGACGAGACTAATAAGTTATTATTTCCTTTAATCATTTGCTTAACCATATTATATCTATCTTTAAATGGTAATAAATCTTTTTTATTATAATTATCTTGAACGGGAACATATATTATTTTATCTACATAACCTTTTTTAATTAATTCTAAACCAATTCTTTTATGCATTTTGTGTGGTGGGTTAAAGGAACCACCAAATATTCCTACTTTCATATTTTTTTGTATGTTGGTATATTAAATTTATGTTTAGAATTATTATGAAGTGTTTTTATTTTGTTTTTTGTTTCTTCATCTATTATATTACCATTTATGTAAGATGTTATATCTTTATAACTAACGCCTAATTTTTCTTCATCGGTTAAATTAGATAAACCATCACTTGGTGCTTTGTATAATACTTCTTTTGGTACATTTAATTCTTCACCAATACTTATTACTTCATCTACTGTAAGATCGGCTAGTACTGATATGTCGTGTACAGAGTCGCCGCCTTTTGTAAAATAACCAACATATAGTTCACATTTATTTGATGTTCCTGCTACGATATATGTTTTATTTTTGATATTTGTATAAAGTGCTGCCATATAATAAAGTGTACTCATTCTTAATCTTGGTTTAATATTGATATCACTATTTAGAGTATTTTTAAAGTTACCTAAGTTTTTTAATTCGTTTTTAAAGGTATCATATACATTTGTTAAATCAAAATTTTTTAATTCAAATTTATAGTAATCACTTATTATTTTTGCTTTTATTTTATCATCTTCATTTGAGTGACAAGGTAGTGTAAAACCTATTACATTTTCTGGTCCGATTGCTTTACAGAAGAGTGCAGCAACTACTGCGGAATCTTTACCACCACTTATTCCAATTACTACTCCTCCTAGATTATTTTCTTTATAGTAATTTCTTATAAAATCTATTATTTTATTGGTTTCTTTTTTAGCATCAAACATATTATTTCCTCCTATTTAATTAATTTTTTTACGTTTTTATGTTCTGCAATTAGTTTATTTTTTAGTTCTAGTAACTTTACACTTAGGTCAACATAGTATTCGTGAGGATTAACTTTTCTTTTTATTTCGGGATAAATTGTTTCGAATTCTTTCGTGCAATAATTTCTAATTTCATTGACGCTCGGCAAATTATAGACTAATTTTCCTTTTTGATAGATTGGTACTTGTAATTCTCTTAGGTTATAGTTTGTTATTTCTTTTTGTTTCCAAGTTTCTATTGGATGAATTAGTGTATATTTGTTTTTGCTTATTTTTTCATCATATAGAGCAATTACGTCTCCTAGGGCAAAGCCTGTTTGTTTATCATAGAAGCGATAAACTTTTTTATAGCCTGGATTTATTGTTTTAACGCTATCATCACTTACTTTGATTCTTGGTTCAATTTTTTCGTTTTCGACTGCTACTAATTTATATACACCGCCTATTCTTTCTTTAGGCGCGGCAATATTATCACCTGCTCCAATGCTATCAAATGTTGCTCCGTTTTTGATTAAATCATTAATACTTTCTTCATCTAATCCGTTTGATAAACATATTTTGGTATCATATAGGCCTGCTTCATCAAGCATTTTGCGGGCCATTTTTGATAGATAGACAAGGTCTCCACTATCAATTCTAATTCCGTTTAATTTATATCCGTTTGGTTTTAGGTAATCATTATATACTTTTATAGCATTTGGAATACCGCTTTTTAGTGTATCATAGGTATCTACTAGTAAAACTATATTATATGGGTTATTTTTTACATATCCAAGGAAGGCATCATATTCATTTTTTTCTTCGGTTACTAATGAGTGAGCCATTGTTCCCATAACCGGTATATCATATAGGTATCCGGCTTCAGTATTAGATGTTCCAGAGCATCCTCCTATATAACCACATTTGCTTGCTGTAATTGCGCCTTCTATTCCGGATGCTCTTCTTGCGCCAAACTCCATTATTGGAATGTTTATGGCTGCGTTACAAAGTCTTTTTGAGCTTGTTGTTATTAGGGTTTCATAGTTAAATGATGCTAGTAAGGCTGTCTCAATAATTTGAGCGACAATTATTGGTGCTTTTACGGTTATTATTGGTTCGTTTGGAAATATTGGTGTTCCATCTGGTATAGCATATATATCGCCTGTAAATTTTAGATTTTTTAAATAGTCTAAAAAATTATCATTAAATATTTTTAGTTGTTTTAAATAATTTATTCTTTTTTCATCAAATTTAAAGTTTTCTATATAATTTATTATTTGCTCTAATCCACCTGATATTGCATAACCGCCATTAAACGGATTTTTTCTATAGAAGACATCAAAGTATACTATTTCATCTTTTTTATTTTCGTTATAATATGTTTGAGCCATTGTTAACTCATATAGGTCTGTCATCATTGTTTTATTCATATATTCCTCCAAGTTTTTACTAATTTTATTCCGGCATTGTTCATTATTTTAAATGCAATTTCATTATATTCTTCTCTATTATGGTTTGGGCCGGAATATGTTTCAACTACATCTTTTGGTACAATAATATCAATGTTTTTATTGTTTTCATCAAAATAGTTTTGCAAATCAAGTGCTAGATTCATAACACATATATCTGTGCAACAGCCGCTTAAGATGATTTTTTTTAAGTTTTTTAAATTATCTATATATTCTTTAAAACCTTTTGCGTACATCGCACTTGTTGAATTTTTAGTGAATGCTACTTTTTCATATTCTTTTAATTCATCTATTACTTGTGATTCTTCGGTTTCTTCTAAGCAATGTACTGAAAATCTATCAAATTCTCTAGATTTTATTTTGTGCGTATCTTTAATAAATACAATATTACCTCCTTCTTTATTTATTTTTTTTATGAGTTCGATATTGGGATTTATTATATGGTTTATATACTTATCAGCCATATTTCCTTTTTTTATAAATCCGTTAACCATATCTACTACTATTAACAATTTCATATTACCATCCTTTCTTTTTAATATTTTGTTAATATCAAATTATATTTTTTAAAAGAGTTTTTTTCTTCTTATTAACATTATATTAAAAACAAAATAAATTGTCAATATGTTTTTATCATTTTGTTAAAAAGATGTATAAAATTAAAATCAGGAATTAACCTGATTTCATTTTATTATATTTGTTTTCCTTTTACTATATTACTATTAGCTGATTTAGTTGCAATCATTTTATCTATTAAGCTTTGTGTTTGTCCTTCGGCAATTGTATCTAATGCCGCAATATAATTAACTATTATTTTGGCATTAGGATCAGTTGCAGCTCTACTAAACATATATCCATAATTCGTTACGTTTGCATTCATTATATTTATTTGTGTTTGTAGTTTCTTACAATCAGAAAACATAGAATACATTTTTGTTACACTCGAGGTATTAAAATTACTTAAATCCAAAGTTGTAAGATTTGAACAATTATAAAACATTTCCCACATATTTGTTACTTTTGAAGTATCAAAATTACTTAAATCTAGGTTTGTTAAGGATTTACAATAAGAAAACATACCACTCATATCTGTCACTTTGGATGTATTAAAACCATTTAAATCTAAACTTGTTAATGATGAACATTCATAAAGCATATAGCTCATATTTGTTACTTTTGATGTATTAAAACTATTTAAATCTAAACTTGTTAATGATGAACAAACATTAAACATACACGACATATTTGTTACTTTTGATGTTTTGAAACTACTCAAGTCTAAACTTGTTAATGATGAACATTCATTAAACATACCATTCATGTCTGTTACATTCGAGGTATTAAAATTACTTAAATCTAAACTTGTTAATGATGAACAAACATTAAACATACACGCATATCTGTTACATTTGATGTATTAAAACTATTTAAATCTAAACTTGTTATTGATGAACATTTAAAAAACATAAGATCCATATTTGTTATTTTTGAGGTATTAAAATTATTATTGAAGTTAATGATTTTTAAATTAGAAAAATCCGAAAATATTTTCAAACAATCAGTAGGTGCAAATATTGGTACTTCACTTACTATATATAAATTATATAAAGTCTTTTCTGTAGTTGTACTTGTACTACTATCTGTTTCAGATATAGTTAATCCACTATCTATTAAATAACCATATACTTTTTTATTTTGACTTGTACTATATGATATATCCCAACATAAATTTTCTTCTGTACAACTGCTAGGTAAATTACTTAAATCATTCCCAAAATTAATTGTTCTTATATATTTTTTATATGTATTATTCCAAAACTCTGTTCCACCATTTGCACTATATTCTCTATACCCATTCTTCATCATAGCATATTCACTTATCTGTACTGCACTTACTTTTATCTTTGCTTCAATATTATCCACATTTATAAACTTGCTATCTTCTTCATCACTTATATATGGATTCCAGTAC
>UMJX01039991.1_pt1 | contig 30525 bp, 30 predicted proteins | sample 1966131 | NCBI WGS metagenome assembly UMJX01 (sample SAMEA4836162, study PRJEB28245) | human gut metagenome | biome: gut microbiome; material: fecal sample | place: Denmark | collected 2008 | reverse complement strand
ACAAACAAAGGAATCCAGATGGGTATCAAGCAAGGAATTGAACTAAATCAATTTGAAGTATATCAAACTATGCTAGACAAAGGTTTCAGTGTAAAAGATATCGCATCCATCTTCTCAGTGAGTGAAGAATCAATTAAAAAGCTATTGATGAAAGCTTGATTGGAATGAATGCACATATTGTATGCATTCTTTACAAAGTGTTAAACGTGGTGTAAAAAACACACAAATCAAAATAGCGATTAAAATGCTTGTAAGAAATAATCAAACGCTTGAAGAAATCTCTGAGATTGTTGGTTTAGATTTAAATACATTAAGAGAACCAAAAAAGTGTATTTGATTGAAATGCGGTCGGTGATAATGGAATTGAAAAAGGAAATTCATATTAAAATGTGAATTTCCTTTTTTACATTATTTTATCATTCAATTAAATCATTGATTTAATTGTTCTATATAAATCATCTGCAGTTAGTTGGAATTCTTTTTGAAGGAAATCTGGCGTTCCTACTTGTCCAAAACGTTCATCTACACCATGACGTTTAAATGGAACATTTACTCCATTTTCCATCAAAACTTCTGCAACAGCACTTCCAAGTCCACCATAAATCGAATGATTTTCAAACGTAACAACAGCCTTTTTACCTTTTGATTCAGATAACACTAAGTCAATGTCTAAAGGTTTAATACAATACATATCGATTACTTCTACTGAATATCCTTCTTCAACTAATTTTTCAGCACAATCTAATGCATCGCTTACCAACTGGCCAGATACAATAATTAGAATATCTTTACCTTCTCTTAAAACATTTCCTTTGCCTAATTCAAAAGTTGAATCTGGTGTATACACATTTCTAACATCTTTACGGTTTGCACGAATATAATGTACACCTTCATGTTTAGAAAGTTCTTTTACAACCCATCTTGTTTGTGTTTCATCACAAGGATCCACAATGATTGAACCTGGAATTTCACGCATCAAAGCCACATCTTCCCAAGTTGTATGTGTACCTCCATTAGGTCCTACTGTAAATCCTGGATCTGAACCATAAATATTGATTGTATTATGTGCATATGCACCTGATAAATAAATTTGATCATAAACTCGACGTGTTGCGAAAGGTCCAAATGTATGTACATAAGGAATAAATCCTTCACTCGATAATCCACATCCAACGCCAATCATATTTGCTTCTGAAATACCACATTGAATGAAATTTTCTGGATTTGATTTTTTGATATTTGTGAACTTACTAGCTCCACCCAAATCGGCTTCCATAGCAACCACTTTATCATTTTCTTTAATAAGTTCTTGAATGCTTTCAACAACTGCAACACGTAATTCTTTACCTTTTTCACTACGATTTTCTACTAATTTATACATGTTGCTCCTCCTCTTCAATTTCCTTTTTTAAAGAAGCTTTAGCCTCATCAGTTGCTCGATTCACTTCTTCTGTATTGAATTTTACTGAGTGATTATCCAAAAGTTCTTCAAAGAACTTAACACCTTGACCTTTGATTGTATCCAAAACAATACATACAGCTGAATCAGTCACTGATTTAGCTTTTGTGATAGCTTCATCAATCGCATCTAAATCATTTCCTTTGACAGTTTGTGTATTAAAACCAAATGCCTTCATCTTAGCTTCAATGTTAAATGGATTTATAACATCTTTTGTATATCCATCTAATTGACGTTTGTTGTCATCAATGATAACGATACAATTATTCATTTTGTAGTTTGCCAAGTATTGGAAGGCTTCCCAACATTGACCTTCATTTAATTCACCATCTCCAACAATAAGATATACATAGTTATCACTGTGCTTCATCTTTAATGCTGTGGCAATTCCTGCAGCTGTACTTGTTCCTTGACCTAATGATCCTGTTGTCATATCGACTCCAGGTGTTTTTGTTCGGTCTGGATGGCTTGGCAACATTGTTCCACCATCATTTAATGTCATTAACTTTTCTTTATCAAAGAAACCACATTCACTTAATGTTGAATACCAAACTGGTCCTGCATGTCCTTTTGACAATACAACGCGATCTCTTCCTTCCCATTTTGGATTTTTAGGATCATATTTCATTTGTTTCCCATACAATACCGCAAATAATTCAACCAAAGATAAAGATCCACCTAAGTGTCCATAACCTCTATGTTGTAACATATCCAAAATGTCATAACGCACTTTTTTTGCTAATATTTCTACTTTTTTATCCATAATTTCCTCCAAATGGCTAAACAAAAAGAAGGAGATATAAAGCCCTTCTTTTTATCAAATTTTACTTACCGAAAACATCTTTTAGTTTTTCAGTTAATTCATTCATATCCATAATACGATCAAGAATGATTTTGCTAGGATATGATGCTACTTGTGGAGCTAAGTCACGTCCTACTACAAATAAATCTGCAGAGTTAGGATTTACTTCACTTAAAGATGTATGGTCAACAGAAACTCCAGTAATACCTAGATTTTTCAATGCTTTTTCAACATTCATACTTACCATCATACTACTTCCAAATCCTGAACCACAGCAACACATAATACTACGAATAGCCATTTTCATTCCCCTTTCTATTTTTCTTCAGCTTTTTTAGGAGCTACAAAATTATAAACGATTGGTAATAAGAAGATTACAACGCAGATTACTAATAATCCAGTTCCTTGAACATGTTGAGCAATATTACCTAATACAATACCTAACCAAGAGAAGTCAGCATCTGAGAATGTACAGTTAGCAAAGTTCAATGAACCCATAACTGGCATACAGATTGCTGGTAAGAATGTAATCAATAAACCATGCATGAAACTTCCAAATACACAACCTTTTAATCCACCTTCAGCATTTCCGAATACACCTGCAGTTGCACCACAGAAGAAGTGAGGAATTACACCAGGTAAAATTAATGCACAAGGTACTAATGATTTGTCAATAAATGCTAATACGAACAATCCAACAATACCACCTAAGAATGATACTAAGAAACCAATTAATACAGCATTTGGAGCATAAGGGAATACAACTGGACAGTCGATTGCAGGAATAGCACCTGGAACCAATTTTTCAGCAATACCACGGAATGCAGGAACGATTTCTCCAACAATCAAACGTACACCACTTAAGATAATATATACACCACCAGCGAAACTTAAACCAGAAGTAATAGCCCAAACAGCCCAGTGTGTTTGTGTTTCAGCACCAACATTTAATAAACCACCTAAGTTAGTATAAGTAGCTAAGATAGTTTCTGGATCTGCTTCTAAGATTCCACGTCCAACAGCAACACCAGTTACAATCAAGAAGAATACAACCATTGTTAAACCAATAGCAACTGTAGTGTCACGTAAGAAAGTTAAACGTTGAGGGAAGTTAACTTCTTCAGTTGATTTACTCTTTCCTTTAAATAGTTTAGCACATTGAGCAGAGAACCAGTATCCAGCACCACCAAAGTGACCAAATCCTAATTCATCTGTTTGAACAATTTTACGCATTGTAGGCTCACAATAAGCAGGACTGACAACCATGATGAATCCTAACACCAATCCACCAGCAAGCCATAATTGAGCTCCTGATAATCCACCAGCATTTAGAATAACAGCTAACATACAAGCCATGTATAATGTGTGGTGACCAGTCAAGAAGATGTAGTGCCATCTTGAGAAACGTGCCAAAATAATATTTGCGATCATACCTAAACACATAATGTAAGCTGTGTCAGTAGCGAAATCTTTCAATGCTAATGAAACGATAGCTTCATTGTTAGGAACAACACCTTGCATATTGAATGCATAGTTGAAGATATCACCGAATGCATTTAATGATCCAGTTTGTAAGAATGATGCACCAGCACTTAATACTAAGAAACCAACAATTGTCTTAACCGTACCTTTTACGATTTCTTCGATTGGTTTTTTCTGTAATGCTAAACCAATTAAAGATAATAAACCAACTAAAATGGCAGGTGTAGACAAGATATTAACGATAAAATTTAACATATCTTTCTCCTTCTATGTTACCTGAGCTTATCCCACATTTTCAACAAAGATATTATATATCTCTTGTGGAGTTGAAGCATTTAGTAACGAATTTACTTTTAATTCATCTGCGAAGATATTAGAAACAGCTTGAATGCCTTCCATGTGAGAATGATTATCTTTTGCGGCAAGTGTAACTAAAATTCGCACATCGTATCCGTCAGGCTTGAATTTTACAGGTTCTTTTAAAACCGTAACCGCCATCTGTGTTTCATTAACACCAGACTGATTGCTCGCATGGATCAGAGCCAAGTTTTCACATAACACATAATAGGGCCCAAATTTTTCTGTGTTTTCGAAAACAGCATCTTCATATTCTTTTGTACAATACCCTTGTTCAATCATTGGTGCACAAGCAACACAAATTGCATCTTTCCAATCTTTTACACTTTCTTTAATAAAACAATTTTTTTCTTTTAGCAAATCTTTAATCATCTCGTATCTCTCCTCTTCACACCTGCATTATCTGTGAAATGGTTTTCAAAAACAAGAACAATGTTTTGCACAAACATTGTGCAAAATGTACATTTTGCGCTTGTCTGTAAGCGTTTTACACTATTATCATTATATACGTGTATATTTTTTGTGCAAAATATGCTTAAAATACTTTTTCTTGCACAAACTAGGCTGCTTATCGTGAAAAAAATTGGATTTGATAAAATCTTTAACAATTGTTATTTTAAAGATGGTTATGAAAGGGGTTTCTGTAATCTATGAGTCTATTAGCTGCAATTATATTAATTTCGCTTATTTTATGTGCTATCGCCATTCCATTTTTTATCCGAAACTTCTTATGGCAATCTATTCTAAAAAAAATCTATGCTGGACAATATGACAAGGCTATTCAACAAATGAATGCTCCACTATATACATTCTTATTTTCTGAATACGAAAAAAACTATAATATTTTACGTACATATATTTCGAAACAAGATACAAATGAAATTACAAAACAAGTCGAATTCATGCTTTCGCAAAATTTAAACAATTCACAAGCATACCAAGTTGCCAGTATGACCTACTTTTACTTTTTGGATGTTCAAAATGTAGAGTTATCTAAAAAATTATTAGATATCATTGAGCGAAAAGGTAATGAAGATGAAATTGCGTATGATCGTATGTTATATCGCATTTTGATTGAGAAAAAAAGTGAAGACATTCCTCTTGTAAATGAACTTTTATCAAAACATCCAGATGATCAGCAACAAGGTATTCTGCAATATCTTCTTGGCTTGCAATATCAATATTTATCAGACACTAAACAAGCTAATTACTATTTAAATAAAGCAAAAAAGAACTTAAAAGGAACACCTTATCATAAAAAAGTTAAAGAAAGCATGGTTTAAGGAGAGAGTACTATGTCAATTTCATATACATTAGATAAACGTTGTACCGAAATTTTAAATATTGTAATGTACACAACTGGATATTTAAAAATCCAAGATCTTGCAGATGACTTAGAAGTTTCTAAAAGAAGTGTTTATTACGATATTTCAAAAATTAACGAATGGTTGATTGATAATGGTATCGATCCTATTATTCAAGAACGAGGAAAAGGCATCATTCTTCATAAAGAACAAGTCCAGGCCATACAAAAAACATTAAATCAAACAAAAAGTGAAAGCATACTGGTTTTTACACCAGAAGAAAGACAACGCATTGAAATATGTACTATAATCGTGCGAAATCATCCTTTATACATTGAAGATTTTATGGATACTTGCCAAGTAAGCCGAAATACAATCATCAATGATTTAAAATCTGTTGATACTTTCTTAGAAAATTATGCACTTCAACTTACTTACAACATAAAAGATGGATACCGCATTAATGGAGATATCATTAAAAAGAGAGCTGTTTTCTTTATGCTATTTCCAAGTCTTTGGCATTTTTATGAAAATCATGTAATTGAAACTTTTGATGCTCAAAAAGTCTATGATATATTGAATACTCTTAAAAAGATTGAATCTGAATTACACGCTGAATATGTAAGTGGCATTTTACCTGCTCTAGCCGTCTTTTTATCTACAATCCAAAATAGAAATGACGAAATCTCATTTTCAGATATGGATGAAGAAGAAATCATAGAAACAAATGAATATCATCTAATCAATAAATATTTTCCAAATTTAAAAGATCATGAAAAAATTTATATTGCATTACACTTGCTAGGATCTAGACTACAAACGATTCCTGTAAATGTAATGAAGGAAGAAGATAAAACATATGAATTTGCGAAAGCTCTTGTTCATGAATTTGAAAGAATCTCTTATGTATTCTATGATCGCGAAGAAGAATTGATCAATGCAATCAATGCTCATTTAAAAACTTCTCTATATCGTTTTAAATATGGTATACAGCTTGGAAATCCTATGTTAAATAATATAAAAACTGAGTATGAAGAATTATTTGAACTTACAAAACGTGCTTGTAAGATCTTAGAAAATGATTTAGATTCTTTGATTTCTGACGCTGAAGTTGCTTATCTAACATTACATTTTGGGGCTTTTATGCCTACACAAAAAGCGAATAAACATGCATTTAGAATCATGATTATCTGCCCAAATGGCATTGGAACAGGAAATATGCTACGCCAAGAAGTTTCTACTTTAGTGCCACAAGCAACCGAAATCAAAAACATACCACTCAGTAGTTATAGGCCAAATCATGATTATGATGTTGTAATTTCAACAGTAATGTTAGCCAATGAACAAAGATTAATCATGGTTCATCCAATACTTACAGATCAAGATCGTGTGGCAATACTTAGAAATTGTATGGCTACAGAGCCACAGGCAAAAATGCAAATTGATGACATTTTGAAAATTGCATCAAATTATATTAATCCCGATCAATTAAATGACTTCCATAAAAATCTACAAGATTATTATTCAAGTATACAAGTACAAAAAGTACCTCATAAAACTTATGATCGAGGTTTATTAGACTTTTTGAAAGGATCCCATATTCAATGTGTAAATTCACAAGTCAGCTGGGAAGAAGCTATTCACATCTCAGCACAACCATTATTAGATGATGGTTCTATTTCAAATGATTATGTGAATGCCATCATAAATGATCAAAAAAATAAAGGCCTATATATGTTTTTAGCTGATGATCTTGTTCTAGCACACTCTGCGATTGAAAATGGCGTAAATCGATTAGATGTATCAATGTGTACATTTAAAGAGCCCGTTCCTTTTTTAAATGGTCAAAACGCCAGAATTATTCTTGTACTTTGTGCAGAAGATAAAACGAAACATATTCATGTATTAAATGATATGCTTAATATTTTCTCTAAGAAAAAAAGTATTGATCAAATCGCAAGCTTAAATTCACCAGCAGAAATATATTCATATATAGATAAACATATCGAAAAATAGGAGGTTATCATGGAATTCAATAAATATTTCGATCACACATTTTTAAAGGCATTTGCCACAGAAAAAGACATTGATACACTTTGTCAACAAGCAAGAGAATTAAATACCGCAAGCGTTTGTGTTAACGAAGAATGGGTTGCTTATTGTAAGGAATTACTAAAAGATACAAACGTAATGGTTTGCAGTGTTGTGGGTTTTCCACTAGGACAATGTGGATTAAACACAAAAGCTTACGAAACGAAAGAGGCATTAAAAGATGGTGCAGATGAAATCGACTATGTCTTAAATGTTGGCGATGTGAAAATGGGAAAATTTGACAAAGTAAAAGAGGAGATGGAAACTCTAACAAATATTTGTCACGAACAAAACAAAGGAATTAAAGTAATTTTTGAAAATTGCTATCTAACAAAGGAAGAAATCAAAAAATGTGCTGAAATTGCTAAAGAAGTTAAACCGGATTTCATTAAAACAAGCACTGGATTTGGTACTGGTGGTGTCACAATAGAAGATGTGAAATTGATGAAAGATACCGTTGGAAGTGATGTTGAAGTAAAAGCAGCCGGTGGCATCCATTCTTACGCTGAAGTAAAAGAAATGATCGAAGCTGGTGCCACTCGTATTGGTGCAAGTGCAACAGTACAAATTGTAGAAGAATACAATAAATAATTAATTATTTGTTATGTCAAAAAGAAATTTAAGCATCTCTTAGATTTCTTTTTTTGTTTTATAATTAAAAAATTGCTACAATAGTTCCTGTATGAAAAAAAATCAGAGTGTTGACCTATTACATGGTCCTATATTTAAATCGTTAAGTTTACTGGCAATTCCAATCATGGCCACTTATCTTATTCAAATGGCATATAACCTAGTTGATATGTTATGGATTGGATTTTTGGGTTCTGGCGCCGTTGCCAGTGTTGGCGTGTCTGGAAATTTCATGTATTTGGCAAATGGATTAGTAAATATGCCTAAAATTGGTTCTCAAGCATTAGTTGGACAAAGCTTAGGAGCTAATAATAAAAAGGAAACAAAGAATTATATTGAAGCCGCTTTTCAAAGCTCAATTTTGTTTGCGTTGATTTATGGAATCATTATTATTGTTTTTCAAAAAAATTTAATACAACTCTTCAATTTGAAAGATTCAACAATTATTCAAGACGCACAAAATTATCTATGGATTACATGTGGCTTTATTATTTTCTCATTTGTGAATCAAATCTTCACAGGTATTTTAACGGCTTCCGGTCATTCAAAAAACACTTTTATCGCAACCACAACAGGTTTAGTTTTAAATCTTATTTTAGATCCTGTTTTGATTTTTGTTTGTAACCTTAGAGTCATTGGTGCCGCTCTTGCAACCATTATTGCCCAAATCATTGTTACTTTATTTTTTTTATATGACGCTAAAAAATTAGATTTATTTCAAGAAATAAAGTTATTATCAAAACCAGATAAAAATCACATATCTAAAATTTTAAAAATAGGCTTCCCACCTTCTATTCAGAGCATGTTATTTACATGCATCTCCATGTACATTGCTCGTTTAATTTCTAGCTTTGGAGCTATAAGTGTTGCCGTTCAAAAAGTAGGATCTCAAATCGAATCCATTTCATGGATGGCTGCCGATGGATTTAGTGCATCGATCAATGCGTTCACTTCGCAAAATTATGGAGCAAAAAACTATAATCGAGTTCAAAAAGGTTATAAAACTGGAATGCTTGTCGTTGGTTTATGGGGATTGCTTACTTCATGTATATTAATTTTCCTTCCTGGTCCTATTTTTTCTTGTTTTATCCACGAATCCGATATCCTTCCATATGGAATTGACTATCTAGTTATACTTGGATTTTCCCAACTCTTCATGTGCATAGAAATCGCGACACAAGGAGCGTTTAACGGATTAGGTAAAACATTACCTCCAAGTATTGTTTCCATTGTCTTTACTTCCGCAAGAATTCCTATGGCTATTGTATTATCTCATTTTTTAGGCATTAACGGCGTATGGTGGGCTATCTCTATTTCTAGTATTATAAAGGGTACTATTTTAGTAACATGGTTTATTTTGTATTCAAAAAGGAGGCTTATCGCATGAAAAATCACTCTTTAACTCAAGGAAGCATCGCAAAAGGATTACTTTTCTTTGTGATTCCACTTTTCTTTTCCAATCTATTTCAACAACTCTATAATACAATTGACACTATATTAGTTGGTCATTTTTTAGGAGACAATGCACTGGCTGCCATGGGAGCAACAGCTGCAATCTTTGAATTGATTGTACAGTTTTCTAATGGCTGTGGCACTGGTTTTAGTATTGTTACAGCACGCTACTTTGGTTCAAAAAATGAAAATGAATTAAAAAAAAGCGTCGCGGCTTCTTTAATTTTAGGACTCGTTATTTCAATCGCAATTACTATCATTTCATATTTTTCGATGCCCTACCTATTAACCATTTTAAAAACTCCACAAAGTATTTATCACGACTCTTTAAACTACATTCGTTGCATTTCAGCTTTCTTGATTATTACTATGTTCTATAATTTAGGAGCTGGTATGTTACGAGCTATAGGAGATAGTCTACGTCCTTTGATTGTGCTTTTTTGTTCTTCTATCATCAATATTGCACTCGATATACTTTGTATCACAATACTTGATATGGGTGTCTTCGGAGCTGCTGTTGCGACTGTTATTGCACAAGGCATATCTACCATTATATGTTTCTTTCTAATTTGGAGAAGTGCTAAAATATTGATTCCAAAAAAAGAACACTTTCATATTGAGTCGAATATGGTTAATGATTTATTGGGACAAGGATTTTCAATGGGATTTATGTTTTCCATTGTATCCATCGGTACAATCATTCTTCAAACAGGAATCAATAGTCTTGGAACACAAATTATAGCGGCTCATACAGCTGCACGAAAGTTGATGTCTTTATTTTGTCTTCCACTTTCTACTCTTGCTGCTTCTATGGCAACCTTTGTATCTCAGAATAAAGGTGCACAAAACTATGATCGTATTATAAAAGGTGTCCATCTTGCGAATATGTGTGGCATCATTTACCCAATATTCTTAAGTATTCTTATCTTTTTTTCAGCAGATAACTTAGTTCATTTTCTTTCTGGATCCAACAATCCTATAGTACTTGAAAATGGAGCTATGTATTTAAAAATCAACATTCCATTCTTCATAATTCTAAGTATCTTACTTAATTTAAGAAATGCGATTCAAGGTTTTGGATATAAAATCACACCATTAATTTCGAGTGTAATTGAGTTCCTTGGAAAAATCGTTTTTACTCTATTTTTCGTTCCAATATTTAAATATTTAGGTGTTTGTCTATGCGAACCCATTATCTGGTGCTTAATGGCCAGTCAATTATTATATTCATATCAAAAGATTATAAAACCATTTAAAGCGCAGAATTAACTTCTGCGCCTTGTTTTGTATTATGCCTGAATAAACTGTTTTAAATAATCTTTGTCTAAAACGACTATTTTTTGATTCACCATTGTGATGACATTTTCTTCACGTAAACCTCTTAAAATACGATTTACACTATTTCTTGTTGAAATACCACAGAATCCTGCAATATCATCATTTGTAACTTGGAAATCAATCAAAATACCATTATTTACTTCCCTTCCAAATAACGAAATCAATTGATAAATAAATGCACAAACTGCCCCATTTTTGCCATTCATTGTCATAAGTTGCTGTCTAAAAATAGCTTCTGCTAATTTATTACGATAATACGAGTTTACATAATCTTGTAATTTTGTATCTTGGTTTACATATTCCCAAAATAATACTCTTGGAATACGATAAAACGTCGCTGTTTCACTTTCTATACGAACATTAAATGGTGCCGATGTATATTGACTTACTTCATCTTTTAAAAGCGAGATAATATCCGGTCCTTTAATATAAGATATATTAAATTCGCGGCCATCACGCAAAATTATACTTGTCTTAATAACACCTTCTTTTAAGACATATGTATCTTGTTGTTCCAATCCATAATACGTTAAATATGTATGTCTTTTCTTTGTGATTGTAGGCACTTCTTTTTCTTCAAGAAATTTTATTAAATAATTACTGCCCATAAAATATCCCTTTCTGTATCAGTTAAATCAGTATAACACAATCCCTAAAACAAGTAGGTAACATATGTTATTCATAATTCTTTAACACAAAAGAAAAAGGATACAATTACTGTATTCCTTCTTCGCTATTATTTATGTTTTGAACAAATTGCTACTCCTACACCAATTGTTGCCATACAAATAACTGAGAACCATCCAGTGTGAGTAAAAATTTGATTGCTAGAACCAATTCCTGCTGCATACAGAGGCATTGGAACAAACAATAATGATGCTCCTACTAAATAACCTAACTTTTTCATATCCAATCCCTCCTTTTTCGTTGGGTTAAAGCTTTTCTACACAAACTTTATAACGCATTTATAGAAAAAAAGAAACCAAGATGGAAAACTTGGTTCCTTTTATGGAATAATCTGCTTTATTTATTTCTTTCATTTAAAATGAATTTTTCGATTTCTTTAAGTATCTTCTTAGCTTTCTTGCTAGATTGCTTTTCCGCCATTTTTTGTTTCCAAGCAGGAATATTTTGAGAAGATATATTTTCATACACTTCTTCATAAGTGACTCTAATTTTTGATTTATCTAAAGCCTCAATTTTATATGAAATCATTGTATGATCAATAGCCGTATTAAAGGTTGCTACATATAATTTATTTGGAACTAATTTTTTTATATAGACAGTAATTTCGGATCCAATCCCTTTTCTTTGGGTTGATTTTTTCTTATATTTCAAGCCTTCTTTTAATTCTAATTTTTTCTTTGAAACATGATTTAATTCTTCCTGCAATGATTTCATCATTACATCGTAGAACTCTTTATCACTCACATTTAACTCTACACTAACTTTCATGTTGCACCTCGCTTAACACAATTATATACTATTTTAAAGAAAGAAGGTTATTTATGTATACAGATAGTCATTGTCACATCACTTGTGATTGTTTATATACTCGAATTGATGAAATCATAGAGAATATTCAGGCAAAGAATATTACATCTTGCATGATTATGTGCACAAGTCCAGAAGAATTAGAACGTGCAAAAAAATTAAAAGAAAAATATCCGTTCTTTAAAGTGGCGTTTGGATGGTTTCCAAGTGATGCGAAAGAAATAAAAGAAAAAGAAATTCAATATTTAATTGATCAAACTCCATACTTAGATTGTTTAGGAGAAATTGGATTGGATTATTATTGGGATACAAGTTTTAATGATTTACAAAAAGAATTATTTATCAAACAAATTCAAATTGCGAATGAACACAAGCTTCCTATTTCTATTCATATGCGTGAATCCACAAAAGACTGCATGGACATTTTAAAACAATACGCAAAAACAAAAATCATCTTCCATTGTTTTAGCGGAAGTAAAGAAACAATGATGGAATGTTTAAAAATGAATTCTATGATTTCTTTTGCGGGACCGATCACTTTTAAAAATGCTAGACATGCACCTGAATGCATTAAAGCATGCCCAATTAATAGAATTATAACAGAAACAGATTCTCCATATCTAACACCCGTTCCATATAGAGGTAAAGAAAACGAGCCTATGTATGTAGAATATGTTGCTAAAAAGATTTGTGAAATTAAACAACTTGATGAAGCCAATGCATGTAAACAAATAGAGGAAAATTTCAATTCCATTTTTAGATAATGAAAGAAAGACCTGTCATTGACAGGTCTATTTTTGTAATTTCTCGTATTCTGAAACTTTGTTTCCTATGATAATCATATCGTCTTGAATCACAATCGGTCTTTTTACTAACATACCATTGGAAGCAAGCAAATCAATCAATTGTTCTTGTGTATATGTCTCACGTTTTTCTTTTATATTTAATTCACGATATAACATACCACTTGTGTTAAACAATTTTTTTAATTCCACACCTCGATCGATCCAACTTTGAATTTCTTCTTTTGTCGGATTTTCCTCTTTAATATTTCTATATGTAGCTTCAATCCCTAAATCTAACAAAGCCTTATATGCTTTTTTACAAGTTGAACAAGGTGGATATCCAATAAACAACGTTTCCATATTAGTCATCAAAAGCGTGTGCTAATACTTCTGATAGTGAAGAGTTTTCTTCAACAGCGTGAATTAATCCAGCTAATAATGGTGCCATTGAAAGTACAGTCATTTCTGGATAAATCTTTTGATTTTCTGTTTGATCGATTGTATTTGTACAAACAAATCCAGCTAATTCAGCAGCTTTTAAACGATCAATAGCAGGTCCTGAAAGAATACCATGTGAACATGAAGCGTATACAGCTTTTGCACCTTTGTCTTTTAACATTTTAATACCAGCAGTTAACGTTCCAGCTGTATCTACCATATCATCAATGATAATTGCAGTTTTTCCATCAACATCTCCAATTAAGTTCATAGCTTCTGCTACGTTTGGTTTTGGACGACGTTTGTCGATGATTGCGATAGGTGCACCTAATGCATTTGCTAAATTACGAGCACGTACAGCTCCACCGTGATCAGGAGATACTACAACGATTTCTCCTAATCCTTCCTTATGTTTGAAGTAATCAGCAATCAATCCATTCGCAGTAATATCATCTGCTGGAATATCAAAGAATCCTTGAATCTGAGTAGCATGCAAATCAACTGTTACAACACGATCAGCTCCAGCTCTTTCCAATAAACTAGCTACTAATTTAGAAGTAATTGGTTGACGAGGTTTTGCCTTACGATCCTGACGTGCATATCCAAAATATGGAATAATAGCTGTAATACTGGCAGCACTTGCACGTTTACAAGCATCAATACCAATTAGAATTTCCATTAAATTTGAGTTTACAGGTTTATTTGTACTTTGTACAAAATATACATGTTTTCCACGAACAGATTCTTCTAATTCTACCAAAATTTCTCCGTCAGCAAAATGTTTTACTTCACATTTTCCTAATTCCAATCCTAATTCTTTACAAATATCTTTTGCTAAACCAACGCTAGATGATAAAGCAAATACAATAGTGTTTTTCATGATTTATCCTTTCTCATACCCTATCAGGCTATTTTATAATTTTATTGTTACTTACATAAGACATAGGTCCCACAATAGTTCCTTCACTTATGCAAGAATCGACGATTTTACTTGAATCTACTACAGCACAATTTTCAATTTTTGAATTATTCAAATAAGAACCTGGCAAAATCTCAACGAAATCTCCAATCTCTGTTTTGCCTAAAATTTCAACATTTGGATGAATAATAACATCATGTCCAATTTTTACATCTTTTCCAATAACTGTGCGCTTAGGATCTACAATTTGTACCCCTTCTTTTAGCCAGTTATTGTTGATTCGATTTCGCATCCATTCATACGCTTTATTTAATTCTACACAATCGTTAATTCCCATGACTTCATCACGGTCTTCAACAACTAATCCCTTAACAACTTTACCTTGGTTAGCTAAAATTTTAACTAAATCTGTTAAATAATATTCATTTTGAGCATTATTTGTTGTTAGCTTATCAAGATTATCAAATAAATCTCTATTTTTGAAACAATACATACCCGCATTGATTTCACAGATTTTCTTTTGTTCTTCTGTACAATCTTTTGCCTCTACAATCGCTTGAACATGCCCATTTTCATCACGAACAATACGACCATAATGAGCTCCATCATCTAATACAGAAGTTAATAAAGTTAATGATGCATCTTGATTTGTTTGGAATAGTTTTTCCAAAGTTTCAGGTTGAATACAAGGACCATCACCATTGATAATTAATGTGTCTCCATCTTCATCCTTTAATTGTGCAGCCTGCATAACCGCATGACCAGTCCCTAATTGGGGTTGCTGCAAAGCAAATTCAACATCTGGAAAAGCTTCTTTGATACTCTCTGCTTGATATCCAACAATTACAACGATTCTTTGTACAGATACAGCTCTTAAAGCATCAATGATATAAGCCAACATTGGACGATCAATAATCGTATGTATTACTTTACTACGATCTGATTTCATTCGAGTTCCTTTTCCAGCCGCCAGAACAATCGCATTACGCATATTTTCACCTGACTTTCCGTATCTATTCTAACAAAAATCGTAAGACATTAAAAGCTTACAATAGAAAAAGACAATACAAAAATGTATTGTCTAGTCTAAATCGTCCAATTGACTTTGATAATCATTGATTTGTGAATTTAATGAATCTACTTTTGATTGTGCATCTTTTACATCTGAACTTGCACTATTTAATTTTGTTTGTGCTGTACTCAACTTACTTTGTAAAGAAGATTTATTCGATTTATTTTTTGCCTCTGTATTTGCAGATTTAGCTGCATCCAAATCATCTTTAGCTGAATTCACTTCATTTTCTAAATTCGGATGATTTGTTCTGATATCCGATAATTCAGAAAGTTCAGCCTGTGTAATTTGATCATTTGGTTTATTATCAAGTTCCGCTCTTCGCTTTAATATACTAACCAAATTATCATAAGCAGTTTGAGCCGAATCTTCTGCACTTTGCGCCTTATCTAGTGTACTTTGTGCTTCATTAACTTGTTGCTCCAAAGAGTTCACATCACTCTGTGCAGATTCCTGTGCTTTTTGTGCACTCTCTAAATCCGCTTTAGCCTCTGAAAGCTGATTCTTTAAATCACTGATTTTTTTCCTTAACTCTGCTTTCTTTTCTGCAATTTCTGTGTTGTTGTTCTTCTTATTCGTATTCGTTTTTTTGTTTGCTTTTGCAAGCAATTCATTAAAGTTTTTACCCGTAGCCTTTTCTAAAATTTCATCAATTTTTTCTCTTTGTTTACGAGTCAAACTGTTATATTTACTCTCAAGATCAACAATTTCTTTCTTCTCGCTAGAAGATAATGAATCGTAGTTATTCGCAAAATCTAATAATTCTTGATAATTCTTCTTTTGAACTTCTTCTGTTTTTTCATCCGAACCCGATAATCCACTAGTTACTAGTTTGATACCACCAAAAATCAATAATGAAATCAATAAAACACCTACAACACCTAATCCAATATATAATCCTGTCTTAGAGTTATTTTTCTTAGATGCTTTTTTCTTAGAATCCTTCTTCTTATTGATGACCTCTCTTTTTAGTTGAGGCCCCTTACCTTCTTCTAATAAAGATTGAATCTCATCGTCATCGATCACAACTGTTTTGTTTGTAGCATCCGCCTCTTGTTTTAGTTCGTCCGCATTCCACATCACTGTGCGTGTTGCAGACAAATCTTCTTTAGGCTCATTCAAATCCTTTGATCCAACTACAAACGTATCTCCTAATGATGGTTCCTCTTTTTTTGACTGAAATGGAATCTCTGGTTCAGGTTTATGTTTCTTAACTCGACTGCGATTTTGAGTCTTTGTAAATCGATCCATTTTTTGTTCTAATGTATCTTCCTGATCCGCTTGAAACGAATCTAGCAATTGAGAAATCTCATCATTCTCGTTCTTTCTTTTCTTATCCATAGCTTCTATCGCCCCTTTGAAACTATTTTACCAAAACCCCTTTGATTTGACCACTATGTTTTCTTTATTTGCCTTAATCCATAAAGGATGCGCCGCTATCACAAATATACAATCTGGATGAATCAAATCCAAAGCAGCATACAATGTATTTCCCGTTGTACACACATCATCCACAAGCAATATTTTCTTTTTTTTAGGCAATGGATACATCTCTTTTAAAGCTAATACATCTTTTATATGTGCTCTTTCAAGCCTGGATTTTGAAGATTGTTTTACATTTTCTTTTTTATAAAACGGCGAATGCACAAAGACACCTAAAGTCGCATATATATTCACCACTGGCTCAAATCCTCTTTCCATACGCTTAGCATCACTACTACATAAACTACACACACAATAATGTTTAAAAGTCTTACTCAAGTATTTATGAGAATTTAAAAAAACATCTTTTAAAACAATATCCCTCTGTTCTTTATATTGAAAAAACAATCTTTCTAAAAATTCATCATATTCATACAACACATACATGAATGTTTCCTTGATTCTGTATGTCTGTTTATGCACTTTAAAATTTTTCATACAATCCGGACAAATAATCAAATCATTATAAAAGAAAATATCAAAATTTCGTATTTCACTCATTTTTTTGTGGCAGCATAAACAGTATCGTTCATCTTCGATATTTGATAAACACAATCTTTGATAGATTGATTTGAAAACTGACATAGACATATACCTTCTCCTTTAGGATCTTTAAAACTTCTTCCCACACGACCAAAAATCTGAATTAAACTAGCCGTTGTAAATACAGAATGATTCCCTTTAAAAACAACAACCTGAACACTTGGTATTGTGATTCCTCTTTCTAAAAGTGTTGTACAAACTAAAACATCTAATTCTTTATTACGAAAACAATCTAATATTTCATCCTTATTTTCAGTCGAAGAATGAACCAATGATGTTTTCACAAAGAGATTCAAAATCATTTTTAACCATGTTCCATCTCTTTTACGAGGCACAAACACAAGGGTTTGTTTATTATCCCTACAAAATTTTATGCATTCATAAATCACAATAAGAACTTGTAAAAACACAGAAACCTGAATCACTTTAGGCACAATCAAAGGATGCTTATGAGGCCTTTCAAATAAGCATACAAGTTCTGTTTTTTTCTCTTCTACAAGCCTCATACTTTCTTCATCCGGTGTTGCACTCAACATTAGCTTCTGACCAACACACGCCTGATTTGCGATAGCTTGCAACACTTCATTACCCGCAAAAGGAAATGCATCTAATTCATCTAAAATTAATAAATCAAACGCATATGGATATCGATAAAGTTGATGAGTCGTACACACAATAATGTCTGCATCTGTTATTTGTGTATATCCTTGGGCTACCTCACATATACTCAATTCTGGAAATGCCTTTCTAAGTCTTGTAGCTATTTCAAGCACCACTTGTCTACGACTAATCGCAAATCCTACCTTTTTACCTTGCGCTAAATATCCACATATACTTTCAAAACAAATCTCTGTTTTGCCTGCTCCTGTACTTGCATAAAGAATCACATCTTTTCCGTTACTTAAATACTTGTATACATCATGACTAGCTAATTTTTGCGAAGCAGTCAGTTCATAATCTAATTTAGGTTTCCTTTTCCACGTTTTATGCATTAATTTTACTGGTTTTATTTTTTCATGAACCTCCAATCTAGAAAAATCAATGCATTTACGACAATAATAAATTCCATGATCATACGCAAATAATTTTGGATCTTCATTTTGACATCGATTACACTTCATATACTCTTATACGAAAAAAAAGTGCAAAATTTGCACTTTATTTAAAAATTTCTGATTTTTTTATTCTTTGAGCCGCTTCTTTAATATCTTCTATATCTTGTACTAAAGCTAAACGAACATATTTTTTCCCGTGGACTCCAAAAGCTTGACCAGGCGTTACGACTATTCCTGTTTTTTCCAACAAATCTTTTGTGAAGGCATAAGAATCTTCATATGGATCTGGAATCTTTGCCCACGCAAACATTGTTGCAGGACTTGAAGCAATATGCCATCCGACTGAGTCAAATATTTCACATAATGCATCTCTTCGATCTTGATAAGCCTGACAAGTCGAGTGAATGCTAGCTCCACCATGTCTTAAAGCTTCTATACCAGCATATTGTACGGGTAAGAAAATGCCATAATCCATATTTGATTTAAGTGTGTTATAACATTCGATTACTTCTTTATTTCCTACACATACACCAAGTCTTGCACCTGCCATTCCATATGTTTTAGAGAATGAATTTAACTCAATTCCAACTTCTTTAGCACCTGCAAAAGATAAGAAACTCTTTCCTACCTTTCCATCAAATACCAATTCACTATATGCATTATCATGTAATACAACAATATCGTACTTCTTCGCAAACGCAATTAATTCTTCATAGAAAGAATCTGGAGCAATTGCGCAAGTTGGATTGTTTGGATAGGATACAATCATCATCTTTGCCTTTTTTGCGATTTCTTCATCAATTTTATCCAATTGAATAATATAATTGTATTCTTCTAACAAAGGCATATATTCTACTTTAGCACCTGCAATTTTAGGTCCATCACTAAAGATTGGATAATATGGATCTGGAACCAATACAATATCACCTGGATCACACATAGCTAAAAATAATGTACTTAAAGCTTCTTGAGAACCTTGTAAACAAATCATTTCATCATTTGTAAGTTCTACATGATAACGATCTTTATACCAATCATGAATGGCAGCCTTCATTTCAGGTAATTCATTGATCGCATATTTATAATTTTCAGGTACCATGATCGCATCTTGTAAAGCCTTCATAATTGATGGTTCTGGTGCAATATTAGGTGAACCTACAGAAAAATCAATTGTCGTATTTCCTGTACGTTTCATGTAGTCTAATTTCATATTCTTTAATTCTGTAAATATAGAAGATTGAAATAAATCCATTCTTTTTGCTCTTTTCATTTCAAAATACCTCGCTATTTTCTAATTTATTGACTTTATTATAAGCGTACAAAACAAAGTTTTCAAACACCACAGTGATTTCTATTCTACTTTATGTACATTTGTTGATTTTAATATAACCAAACAATCAAAATAAGACTATTTTAAAGGATTTTAAAAATTAAATTGTATTTTTTTTATAACCAAAATAAAAAACAGTGCCATTTCTGACACCGTCATTATATTACTACTTCAAACCATACTTCTTGTTAAATTTCTCAATACGTCCCTGAGCAGCAGCGAAACGTTGACGACCTGTGAAGAATGGGTGGCAGTTACTGCAAGTATCTACACGTAATTCATCACCTTTGATTGTACTACCTGTTTCGAATTCTGCACCACAAGATGTACAGATACATTTAACTTTATGATAATTAGGATGAATTCCTTGTTTCATATCGATGTATCCTCCTTCCGCCTTAAGTCATATCGACCCAAAGTAAGTGCTATACAATTATAGCAAGCCATTTTCAAAATCGCAAGTTGTTTTTTTAAAATTGTGAATCATCTGCATTTTCAAACCATTCACGAACCAATTGTACAGTATCTTTTAAACATCCAGATTCAAAAGGAACTTTTAATCCTGCTTCTTTTACAATTTTTCTAAATGGCAATGTTCCACCAATCTTACAAATATGTTTGTAGTCTTCAAAAGCTTTTTCATCTTTCTTTTGAATACGAGCCCAGAATTGTAATGCACAAACTTGAGCTAATGTGTAATCAATATAATAGAATGGATCCATGAAGATGTGAAGCTGACGCATCCACCATCCACCTTTTTCTAGAATCTCAATTCCTTCATAATTCTTTTGAGGCAAATATTGTTTTTCTAACTTTCTCCAAGTAGCTAATCTTTCTTCAATAGACATTTCTGGCTTTTCATATACTTCATGTTGGAAATGATCCACTAAAACTCCATAAGGCAAGAACTTAACAGCTCCTGATAAGTGGTTGAAATAATATTTATCTACATCTTCTTCAAAGAAAGATTTCATCCATGGATATGTAAAGAATTCCATTGACATAGAGTGGATTTCACAAGACTCATATGTAGGCCATACACAATCAATTGGGAAAATATCCTTACTTGAATATACCTGGAAAGCATGTCCTGCTTCATGCGTTAATACTTCAGCATCATGGCTAGTTTGATTGAAGTTTGCGAAAATAAATGGAGATTGATAGTTAGGAATGAATGTACAATATCCACCTGCTGCTTTACCAGGTTTTGAGTCTAGATCCAACAATTCTCTTTCTGTCATAAATTCAAAGAATTCTCCTGTTTTAGGATCTAATTCCTGATACATCTTTAATGCACGTTTCACTAATTCTTCACGACTATACTTAGGTGCTGGATTTCCTGAAGTAAATTCAAACTTCTCATCCCAAGCATGCAAAGTATCATAGCCTAAACGTTTTTGTTGACGAGCATATAACTCATTGTCCAAAGGAACAACATCTTCTAATACTTGTTTACGATAGTTTTCAACATCTTCCTTATTATAATCAAAACGCATCATGCGATAGTAACCCAGTTCGATATAGTTTTCATATCCTAATTTCTTAGCCATACGCGTACGAACTTGCACTAATTGATCATAAACTTCACCAATTTCTTTAGCATGTTCATCATACCATCCCCAATAGGCTTGCATTGCACGTTTACGAGTATCTCTATCTTTATCATTTGTCTTTACTTCTAAAGCAGCAAGAGTATATGTTTCACCATCAAACTCAATTTGTGCGCTTGCAATGATTGCTTGATATTTAGAAGCTAATTTATTTTCTTCTTGCATTTCAGGAATGATAATTGGATCAAATGATTTTTCTTCCATTTCTCTTTGTAAGAAATATGTTTCAGGTACTTCTTTTCTTAATTCAGAAACAAAAGTACTAGCCATAACTGCTTTATTACAATTGACAATATCTTCCTTCAACACGGGAAGCATTTCATTTAAAAAATCATTTTCTTGTGTGTAATATTCATCTCTTGTATCCACTGTATGACGTATATCAACAAGAGTCTGATTTGTATTAATATATTTATTAACATCATTTAATTCTATAAAGGCATTTTTGAATTCTGCATAAGAAGCTGCATTCTGTAATTTTGAACAAATTGCCTTTAATTGTTCCTGCAAAGCTTCAATATCCATATGTTCATATTTATAATCTGTAAATTTCATATCTCTCTCCTAAAAAAATAGAGAAGCCGAAAGCTTCTCGTATTATGCAAAGATGGCATTCCAACCAAAAATTAATAGCGCTAAAATAACAATCGCACCTAATAAAATTGGCCAGAATGTACTACTAGCAGCAATGAATAAGGCTAGAAAATCCCCTTTTTCAAGACGATCTTCTTTACCTTTTTGTTTATCTTTTTTTTCTAACATCTCACGCATAGATGGGCGCTTAGACATTAGAATTCACCTCCAAAGTGACATTTAACGAAGTGATTTGGCTTAACCTCTTTTGTTGCTGGTTCTTGTTCACGACAAATGTCTTTCGCAAATGGACAACGAGGGTTGAATTTACATCCCTTAGGAATGTTTACGTTACTTGGAATTTCACCTTGAATAACTTTCATTTCTTTACGTTTTGTAGGGTCAGGTAAAGGAATTGCACCAATCAACGCTCTTGTATAAGGGTGTTGAGGGTTTGAATAGATTTCATTCTTATCTGCAAGTTCCATCATACTACCTAAGTACATTACACCAACACGGTCAGAAATGTGTTTTACAACAGACAAGTCATGTGAAATGAAGATATAAGAAATGTTCTTTTCTTCTTGCATATCTTTCATTAAGTTGATGATCTGTGACTGGATAGAAACGTCCAATGCACTTACTGGTTCATCACAAATAATGAAACTTGGATCTAATGCCAAAGAACGTGCGATACCAATACGTTGTCTTTGTCCACCTGAGAATTGGTGAGGATAACGATAGCAGTAATAACTTGGCAAACCACAACGGTCCATTAGGTTTTTAACATATGCATCTAGTTCTGGACCACGTTTGAATTTTCCGTGAGCAATCAATGGTTCTGCCAAAATATTGAATACAGTCATACGTGGATTCAATGAAGAATATGGATCCTGGAAAATGAACTGCATTTCTTCACGTAAAGCACGCATTTCTTTACGAGACTTTTTCGCAACATCTTCACCTTCGAAGATTACCTCTCCGCTTGTTGGTTCATAAAGACGAATAATTGTACGACCTAAAGTAGATTTACCACATCCTGATTCACCTACTAGACCTAATGTTTCTCCTTCATATAAATCGAAAGTAATATCATCTACGGCCTTAACACATGGGTCGCCTTCTTTATATTTTCCTTTTTTTAGAGGGAAGTATTTTTTAAGATTTTTAACTTCAAGAATTTTTCTTTTTTCTGCCATGACTATCCCTCCTGTTTCATTTCTTCTTCAACTTTGAAGCACCATACGTGGTGACGTGATTTAATTTTTGTATCTGTTGGTTGACCTTCTTTACAACGATCTGTTACATATGGACAACGATCTGCAAAGTAGCATCCTTTTGGTAAATACAATGGGTTAGGTACGCTACCTTCAATTGTATTTAATCGTTTTCCTTCTTCTGCAAGTGAAGGCATTGAATTCATTAATCCAACTGTATATGGGTGTTTAGGATTGCTGAACAATTCTTCTACTGGAGCTGTTTCAACAACTTTACCAGCATACATAACATTAACGTTATCGGCAACCTGAGCAACTACACCTAAGTCATGTGTAATCAACATAATAGATGTACCTGTTTCATTCTTTAATTTGTTCATTAAAGATAGAATCTGAGCCTGAATTGTAACGTCTAGAGCTGTTGTAGGTTCATCGGCAATCAATAATTTTGGATGACAAGATAAAGCCATCGCAATCATAACACGCTGACACATACCACCTGATAACTGGAATGGATAGTTATCAACAACTTTTTCTGGACGAGAAATACCAACTTCTGACAACAATTCGACTGCACGTTGTTTAGCTTCTTCTTTAGAAACTTCTTCGTGTGTCAAAATGTTTTCCATGATTTGATCCCCAACTGTAATAACTGGGTTCAAACTTGACATTGGTTCCTGGAAAATCATAGAGATTTCGTTACCACGAATATGACGAATTTGTTCATCTGTAGCTGTAGCTAAGTTCAAACCATCTTCATCACGATCTACATTTCCCATATATACGATTTTTGATCCAGGCATAATTTCTCCTGGTTCACTGACTAAGCCTAAAATAGACATGGCAGTTACGGATTTACCACAACCTGATTCACCTACGATTGCAAGTGTTTCATTTTCATACATTGTAAAGTGGTTTCCATCAACTGCTTTTGAATCACCTTTTTTTGTATGGAAGTATACACGAAGGTCTTCCACTTTAATTACTTTTTTATTTACAGACATTGTGTATCCTCCTTACTACTGTAATTCTTTAGGGTCGAATGCATCACGTAAACCTTCACCAATTAAGTTGATAGAGATTACAGTTAATAAACACATTAAACCTGCAGGGATCCATTCCCAAGGATAGTTTTGGAACACGTAAGAATCACGTGCCAAGTTCATTAAGTTACCCCAAGAAGGAGTTGGTGCCGTAACACCCATACCTAAGAATGATAAACCAGCCTCCGTCAAGATAGCACTCGCCATTTGTAATGTAGCATTTACGATTACCAAAGAAATAACGTTTGGAAGTAAGTGTTTAAAGATTTTTGAGAAATCTGAAATACCTAAAGCTTCACAAGCTTGCATAAATTCTTGTTCACGTAAAGTTAAAATTTGTCCACGAACTAAACGAGCAAGTCCTGGCCATGATAATAAACCAATCAATAATGATACAGTATACATTTTTTGACTTTGTGGAACCCACAACATAGTTGAGGCAACCGCAATAATCATTGGTGTAAATGGTAATGAATAAACGATTTCTGCAAAACGCATTAATACGTTATCTAATTTTCCACCATAATATCCAGAAATACCGCCAATTGTACATCCTAAGATGACAGTGATAACAGCAGCAATAATACCAACCATAATAGAGATACGTCCACCTAAGAATAAACGGAATAAGCAGTCACGACCTTGTTTATCTGTTCCTAATAAATGTTCTCCTCCTGGAGCTAAGTTAGGATTTGATAAATCATAGTCATTTACGCTATATCCAAGCATTGGTGGTATAACAATAACAGCAATAACAATTAAAATAAAAATAATCAAACCTGCCATGGCAACACGGTTTTGTCTAAACTTACGCCACGCGATGGTCCAAGGACCTATAGATTCAATTTTTTCACCAGATTCTAATACTACAGCATCTTTTTTAGCCATCTATAGTTCCCTCCTATTCATCAACCTTGATACGTGGGTCAACTAATGTATAACAAATGTCAGACAATAAGTTACCTAACAACATCAACAAGGCACTAAACATCAAACAAGCCATAACTAAAGAGTTATCACGTTGGTTGATCGCATCAATTAATACTTTACCAATTCCTGGCCAGATAAATACAGATTCCAAAATTACGGCTCCTGAGAATAATGATGGAATGTATAATCCTAGTAATGTTACTAAAGGAATTTGAGCATTTTTAAATGCATGTTTGTAAATAACAGTCTTCTCTTTTAGACCCTTTGAACGTGCAGTACGAACATAATCCATGTTGATGACTTCAACCATAGAGTTACGTACATAACGTGAGAATGACGCAAATGAACTAAACGCCAATACGATTACAGGTAAAATTGAGTGTAATGCGATATCTCCAATTTCTTGGAAAATACTTGAGTAACCAAAGCTTGAAAGCATTGTGTCACGCATTCCATTGATTGGCATGCCTGGGATGTTCAAACCAATGAAGAAAATTAATACTAAGGCAAAGAAGAATGTTGGAACACTTATTCCTAACAATGAAAATACTGTCCAGAAGTTATCAAACACTGAACCTTTCTTTACGGCTTGCTTTATTCCAACTGGAATTGCAAAAATTAAAGCCACTATTAAAGAAACAACATTCAAATAGAATGTATTCCATACATAGTCACCAATAATAGTTCCAACTGGTTTTTTAAGAGTAATACTTGATCCTAAATCTCCTGTACACATACGTCCAACCCAACGTACATATTGTTCAGGTAACGATTTATCCAATCCTAACAACTCACGAACGTGATCACGTTGCTCTTGTGTAACCTTTGAACCGGCTCCAAAATAAGCTGTTACCTCATCACCTGGCATCGCCTTTACAGTACCGAAAATAACGATTGAAATGATGAAAAGGACAGGAATCATCGCTAAAATTCTTTTAAATACATACTTTAGCATAGTTATCGATCCTTTCTATCCACTAAATGCATATAAGAGCAAGTCAATACGGCTTGCCCTTAATTTTATAAACAATCCACGAATTTTCCATGCAGACTATTTAACGTTGCAGCGTTTCTGTTAATGAACATTTGTCCTTTAACATCCACTATTTTAACACATCTTTGTGCAATTTTTAAATTTATTTTACAGTAATTGTATCCATTGATTGAGACCAGTTACGTAATGTTCCTGTTCCAGTCAAGTCAACTTTCTTATTGTAAAGGTTGAACATCATACCTGAGTAAACTGGCATGTATCCTGCATCATCAGCAGCCATCTTCATAGCTTCAACATAATCAGCTTTTGATTGTTCTGCATCAGAATCAGCACGAGCTTTTGTCAATTGATCAACCAATGCTTGATCATTGATACGAGAGTAGTTATTTACAGCCATGTTAGCTGGATTATTTGTATATGAATCATTAGCTCCAGCATCTTGGTTATCTGTAAAGCTAGTAGCTAAGAAACACATATTCCATTCGCTATCGTGGCTTTCATCTTGAATGTTGCTTAATAATGTAGAGAAGTCAACTGTAGTTTGTTTTAAGTCAACACCTAAATCGGTCCAAGTTTTCTTAACCATAGGAATTAAAGTTTCAAGTACTGAGTTACCTTCTGACAATAAGAATTTGATTTCTAATTTTTGTCCATCTTTTTCACGGATTCCATCAGCGCCACGAACCCAACCAGCTTCATCTAATACTTGGTTCGCTTTATCCATGTCAAATGCATATGTATTTAATCCATCGATTGTTTCTTCATTACGAACAACGGCACCACAGTTTACTGATGCTGGACTCCAGTATGCAGCTGGTACATATCCACCTTTAACTTTTTTAACTTCGTCACTTGCTTTTTTATCCCATCCGAAGTATGAATCACAGAATCCTTGACGATCTGTCGCATACATCAATGCTTGACGTACTGCTTTGTCAGCTGTAGCTCCATTGTTAGCGTTCATAGCTACGAAACCAACAGCACTACGAGAGTAGTAGTTGAATGCCATGTTTTTATCTTGACTAGCTTCACTTACTTTATTTGTTTCAATTACTTCCGGAATTAAATCAACTGTTCCTTTTTTCAATTCAGAAACTTCTGTAGTTACATCTGTTTTCTTAATAATGATTTGATCTACTTGGTATTGTCCCTTTTCACGTTTGAATTCTTCATTACGAACAAATGAAGCTCCACTTGCTTTATCATAGCTCTTTATTTGGTAAGCACCAGAACCACATGATTCTTCTTGGTTCTTTTCAACAACTTTTACTTTACCTTGTTTGTATTTTGAGTAGTGATCTGCACTAGTGATTCCCATTCCACCAAATTTTGTGATTGCATCGATTTGAGGTGATACCAAGTGGAATACTACTGTGTAATCATCTGGAGTTTCAATACCAGTTAATTCTTTAGCAGCTCCGCTATTATATTCTTTATATCCTACTAGGTTTTCCAATCCACCACCATTAGGACCAGCATAGTTTGGGTCAGCTAATGTTGCGAATGTAAATTTAACGTCTTTTGAAGTTACTTCAGTTCCATCACTGAATTTGTGTCCTTTTTCCAATTTGTAAGTTAATGTTAAACCATCTTCACTTACTTCTGGTAAATCTTTAGCCAATTCTGGTACCAATTCGTTATCCGCATTGTACTTTAACATTGATTCGTAGCATAAGTTTACTACATATTGATCATAAGCACTTGATGCATATTGAGGTGTAAACTGTCCAGTCAAACTTTGGTTTACAGATACTGATAATGTTTTTGCGTTACTGCTAGATCCGCCTGAACATGCTACCAAAGTAGAAGCCATTGCTACAGATGCTAAACCAGCAACAATTCTTTGTTTATTCATTTTTCTTTCCTCCTATAGTCTGCTCACTATGTGTGATGAAATTATACTATGTTAGAAACACGTTTTCAAGGGTTTAAGAAAAATATTTACATACAATTTTACATTAATGTATATTTTTCATGAACACAACACATCATTTTGTCTTTATATCAAGTATTTTCATTGTATTCGCTTTCATTTGGCTTTTCGTATTTCATTTACAAACATTTGTCTATATACACTAGATTTTTATGTAAACCATGAAAATACAATTCAAATTTTTATCTATATATCACTTTTAAAATATGAATCTACAATTTATAATTCATATTACATAAAGAAAACTACTCTAATTCTTGAAAATGGTTTACTTTACAATTTCACAACATTTACCAAAGTTATACTAAATTCATAACAACATAGAATGATATTCTATAAGTGCCTTAAAGATAAGGCAATGAATATAGAAAATAAACCAATATTCATATCTCTCTTTTAAAAAATAATAATAATAAACAAAAAGGAACCATTCTAGATACCAACACTAGAATGGTTTTCTTGTTTTTCTTATTGTAACTTCATCGCCTTATCTTTATTTAATAAGAATGGTCTTAAATAGGCAACGGTTGAACACATTGGTAAAACATCATCATTTAATGGAATATTCAATTCATGGATAATATACTCTCTTCTCTTTTGAATTCGACTCCATAGTTCTGGTTCTTCCTGTTCAATTTGTTTTCGTAAATTCTCATCCGCTAATAAGACTGAACTTTCTGCACTTGTTCCTGCATAACCCGCTTTTGATGGAATAATATCAATTTGATACAACATACCACTCTGAACCAATTCTTGACTATTCTCATAAATATTTGATGACATCCACTCTTCATCTGCCGTCAAATGTCCTGGGCATAAACTCCAATTGTATTCAGCCTTTGGCATTGTTGCTTCAACTAAATCATAGACTTCGCCACCTGGCATACCACAATGAATCTTTTCTAACCATACAGCTACAGATGCAAAATATGGTTTTACTAATGCATCTAGATAATCCTGAACAGATTCATCCAATTCACTGCTGTCATGCACTGCATAGCCTGCTCTAGATGAGAAGCCACCTTTATATCCAATAGATAAGCTAATTGGATCTTTTAATTTTACAGTGTTATTGGTTGGATAAATATTTGCCTTAATAAATCTAGGACCTGATGCAGCAATTGTAACAACACTATTTTTTTGTCCATATGCATTTAGGATATCTCCCAATTCCATTTCTGAAACGCCAACATCTAAATGGTTCATAGCTTTTAAAATACAATCACTCGCAAGGGCAGCACCAAATTCATAGTGAACGATTTCATTTACATTATTGGTACAACGTGCACCATTATCCCCAATAAACAATCGAGTTGCATTATATATGTTATATCCAAATATATCTCTAATTGTATCTACAATGTAATAAGGTACGTCAAACAATTGTGAATTATCTTCATAATTACTAGTAAAATTCTTCCATCCTACTATACCAACCTTATTTGCTTTGTCAAAACCACACTGACTAAGAATATCCTTAATTCCTTTTTTCACATCCATTGGTTGATTAGGTAATGAAAAATATGGACAATGAATTGGAGTCGCTTTAATTCTAGCTTTTGAGGCCTTATTCAAATTCTCATTTCCTAAAACCATATAATGATTTCCATTTGTATTCAAAATCAATAACGCTTCTTCAAATCTTGGCAAAAATCCAGTTAAATATTCAAAATTATTACCGTGTTCCAAATCCGCATAAATAACTAATGAATCGAAATTTTCACAATTCATTCTATCTAACACTTTATTCAAGCGTTCTTTCATCGTTTCATCTGTCAACTGTACCGGAATATTTGTACAATCACACTCCGGTAATTTCACATTTTCATATTGTATTTTCATAATTTTTTTAATCCCTTGATTTTACTAACCGCTTAAACTAATTTGTTTAAGTCAAATTCTCCAATCATATAATTTGGTTTATCTATACCAAAATCACCCAACACAACCGATCCTATTGCCCCAAAAGAATTTGAATCATCCAATATTCCATATTCTTTCATACTTGGTGAATACATTAAACATGGCACACACTCTCGAGTATGATCCGTTCCTTTATAGGTTGGATCATTTCCATGATCGGCCGTTATAATCAATAGTGTATCTGAATCCATAACACCTAGTAATTGACCGAGTAATCGATCGAAATCTTCTAGCTCATCGGCATATCCAGAAACATTTCTTCGATGTCC
>UMJX01050514.1_pt1 | contig 31475 bp, 26 predicted proteins | sample 1966131 | NCBI WGS metagenome assembly UMJX01 (sample SAMEA4836162, study PRJEB28245) | human gut metagenome | biome: gut microbiome; material: fecal sample | place: Denmark | collected 2008 | reverse complement strand
TTTCTTGCTCTTTTCTTCTTGCTTCTGCTTCAGCTCTTTCTCTTGCCATTCTTTCTTGTTTTCTTTTCAATTCTTCCGGGCTTTGAATCTTTGTAACTTTTTTAGTGCTAACAGCTGTAGGGATTATTACAGGTTTTGTTAATCTGCTTCCTGTGTCTATTTCTTTTTCTACATAGTCAGTTTTACGTAATTGACTTGCGCCAAGAACTTTTTTACCATGTATCCCCATTATTTTTCTATATAAATCTGAATTTTCTTCAAGAATAACTTTAACATTAACTGGCAAAACTTGTATTATTAATTTTATCTGCTCTTTTGAATATTGAGATGCTATGCTTTCAAAACTTTGCACACATTTTGGAATGTTATCTCCTATTTTTTTATAGTGATTTAAAATGTTTTGCATTTCAGATTCATTAACTCCTGTACTTCTATTAGTAGCAGTATAATTAACATTCTCTGCCTCTACTTTGTAGTATAGTTTTGCTTCCTTTTTAGTTCTAGGTTTATACATTAATTTGCAAACTTTTTGCACGCTTCTATCTTGTCCAACTAATATATTATACAAACCTAACCCAAATAATTTTAATAATAATGGATCATTTTTTGTACGTCTATCTACACATAATAAAATTATAGGAATATCGTTTCCTTCTGCATTTGTAGCTTCATCACTAATAGCATCCATTTTTTCAAAAATAAATTTATCAATTGCTTGATAATTATTGTTAGAAAACATTTCTAAATCTTCACTTATAACTATTCTGTCATATGTTTTGTCTTTTTGTAATTCTTTTATTATTGCATTAAAATAATAAACTGTTTTACTAGATATAATTTCTTTATATTCTTCTTGATATACTCTAGTAATTGATTCTGCATCTTTTTCATCATTTACTGCAAATAAAACTTTCATTTGTAATACCTCCACTAATATTTTTTATTGATTTCCAGCGTTTGTCACAACTATTGCAAATACTATTGGGAGAATTTGACATATAACTCCAATAGTTATTATTGCTATTATATTATTAAATCCTTTATCTCTAACATCCAGTTTTTTAAGGCCTATTACATATTGGTATATTGCACTAAATGCTATTCCTATAAAAACTAATGGTATACTATATATTCTTACTCTATCCAATATATAAGCAGTTACACCATAAGTATCTGAACCATATTTTTCTTTATAATCTTCTATAGTTGTTAGTTCGTGTTTTTTTATTTCTAACAATTTTCCTGTACTTTCGCCTTTTAATGTTTCTTGTGATTTTTCATTTGATGTTGCATATACAGTTGTAAATAAACACATAAACATAAAAATTGTTACTAGTATAGCTTTGGTTATTTTTTTCATATATATTTTGCTCCTTTCCATTTCCATATATACTTTTAATTATACTTATATAATAATACACTAGAAAAGTCAAAATAGCAAGAAAATATAAGAAAATTTTTCCATATTTTCTATTTTTTCTATATTTATTTGCTGAAATTCTTTTAAATAATTATTCCCATATTTTACTAATATTACTCTTCTAATTTAAATTCCTATAGACAAAATATATATTCCCATAAAAAACTCTCTTCTAAAACTATTTAGAAGAGAGCTTTTTTATAATGCAATAATTAATATTCCATATTTTGAAATAATATTTTTTGAAGAATTCATTTTAAATATAATTTCACCCATTTCATAATCTTGTGTTAAATTGATATTTATATCTTCTTCTGAGCGATTAACTACAACTAGTATTCCATTTTCTTCATCAAATCTTTCAAAAGCGAAAATACTTTCTTGTAATTCTATTATTTTCATATCTGCATTCTTAAGAAATTCATATTTTTTCCTTATTTTACCGAGATTTGAGAAAAATTCATGTAATTCGTCATCTATAATATTCCAAGGGAAACATTTTCTATTAAATGGATCTTTATAACCATACAATCCTGCTTCATCTCCATAGAATATACATGGATTTCCTGGTAAAAAGTATTGAATCACAGTAGCTATTTTTAGTAATTGTTTTCCTTGATTATATGTTTGTTCATCAAGTTTATCATTTCTAAATTGCCATTGTCTATCATATGGAATATTCCAAATTAAATTATAATTATTATCTTGAATTCCATTACCACTTAATGTTGTAATTGCCCTTGTTATATCGTGTGTAGATAAGCTATTCATTAGTGCATATTTTGCTTCGTCTGGATATTGTGTTAAAATTTCTTTTATAGTTTTTGACAAATATTTGTAATTTCCAAAGCGAACATATTTCAATATAGCATTTGTAAATGGATAATTCATGACAGAGTCTAGACCTTTACCTAACAAGTATGTTCTTTGCTTTCCATAACCTTCTTTTGTAACAGCATTTTCCCAAACTTCTCCTAAAATAAATCCATCTGGTTTATTTCTTTTAACAGCAATTCTTATGTTTTCTATAAAATCATCTGTTAATTCATCTGCCACATCTAGTCTTAGTCCATCAATTCCTAGATTAAACCATTTGTCTATAACACCATTTTCACCATATATGTATCTTTGCCATTCTGGATTATTTCCATTACATACTGGTAAATTTTTGAATCCCCACCAGTATTCAATTTCTCCATTTTGTTTTCTTTTATACCAATTGTAATATGGTGATTTTGTCCCCTGAAAAGCACCTATTGTATCATAATTTCCATATTCATTAAAATACTTGCTATCATTTCCAGTATGATTAAAAACAGCATCTATTATAACTTTAATTCCACTTTTGTGTGCCGAATCACACAAACTTTGTAAATCTGAATTTGTACCAAGATATGGATCTACATTTTCATAATCAGCTGTATCGTATCTGTGATTCGACTGACTTTGACAAATAGGACTAAGGTATAAAATTTCAACACCAAGTTCTTTCAAATATGGTATTTTTTCTTCTATTCCTTTTAAATTTCCCATAAAGAAATCATTGTTATTATATTCTCCCTTTTCATCAGGATACCAAATAGGCATTTCACCCCATTTATTGGTTATTCTACCTTTAATTTCTTTAGGAACGTAATTTTTACTTTTGAAAAATCTGTCCACCATGATATGGTACATAATTTTTCCTTTTGCCCAATCTGGAACTTTAAAATTATTTTCATATACTGTAATTTGCCAATATGGAAAATCGTTTTCTGTCATACATGGTTTTTCTGTTTCCGGGTTATATTTTATCCATTTCACTTGACCGTTGATTATCAATTTAAAACAGAAATAATGAATTCCTGTGTTTTCCAAAGCAATACTAGCATTAAAATAACTAATATTTTCTTTAGTTAATTGATACTCTAATTTGAAATTTTTTTCATTTATCCCACCTTGTTGATTCATTATAATTCTAGCTTCATTTACAAAGCCAAAATCATTGGAAATTCTTAAGCTGATGCTGAATTTTTCTCCTACTTTCATAGTAGTTTGTGTTGTGAATACGCTTATTTTGTTTTCTTCAAAATACTGCATAATAAACCTCCTTAATTATAACAAGATTTTATTTCTAATAAGTCGCTTCGACTTATTTATTAATTTACTATTTGTTTATTTTTTTGTCAAGCTTTTTAATATGGTCAAAAATCATACTAAATTCAGTATAACATTTGACATATACATGAGATAACATATTGCAAATTAAATAAGTCAAATATTATCTTAAATCACAATAATATTTGACCCACACTTTAACATTTTCCTATAAAATAATTTTTCTTTCCTTTTTTTACAACAATATATGTTTTATCAATAAACATATCATCAGTAATAATTAATTCTGTATTATCAATTTTATCTCCATTTATAGAAATTGCACCATTTCCAATAAATTCTCTAGCTTCTCTCTTACTTTTTACAACTCCCATATTAGTAATAAAATCTACAATATTTACATTGCTTTCAACATTGACTATATCTTGATTTCCAAACAATTCTATTATGTCTTCTTTAGACATTTCTTTAAATTTATTATTAAATAAATTTTCTGATAATCTAACTGCTTTTTCATATTCTTCTTTTCCATGAAGAAATGTTATAATTTCTCTTGCTAACGCTTTATGCGCTTCTCTTAATTCTGGATGTTCATTATTTTTTCTTTCATATTCTTCTATTTCTTCTTTAGATAAAAATGTGTAAATTTTCAAATAATCTATAACCATTGAATCTTCAACATTTATAAAGAATTGATATAATTTGTAACTTGATGTTTTTGTTTTATCTAACCATAATGCATTTCCTTCACTTTTTCCGAATTTCTTACCTTGTGAATCTGTTACTAATGGCATTGTAAATGCATATACTTCATCACCTGTAGATTTTCTTATTAAATCTATACCTGCTGTTATATTTCCCCATTGGTCTGAACCTGCACATTGTAAAGTTACACCTTTATTTTCATGTAAATATTTAAAATCTAATGCTTGTAAAAGCATATATGAAAATTCTGTATATGTAATTCCAGAATCTAATCTTCTTCTTATAATATCTTTATCTAACATGTAATTAATGTTAAAGAATTTTCCATAATCTCTTAGAAAATCTAACACATTTATATCTTTAATCCAATCATAATTATTTACAACTTCAAACCCAAAAATATCCTCTGTTTGTTTTTTCAAGCACTCAAAATTGTGATTAACTTGCTCTTTTGAAATCATTGCTCTTTCTGTTGTAGGTCTTGGGTCTCCTATCATACCTGTTCCACCACCAACTAATAATATTGGATGATGTCCTGCATTTTTTAGTCTTTTAGAAATTAGAAAACTAGATAGATGACCAACATGTAAACTATCTGCTGTTGGGTCTGTTCCAATATAAAATGTCATACCTCCATTATTAAGTTTTTCTTCTAATTCAGGACTTGATATATCTTTTATCAAACCTCTCCATTTTAGTTCTTCAAAAAATGTCATATTAAATTCCTCCTTTTTCTATTTTACTGTTTTTATATTTATTTGCGAAATAAACAACTGTATATTTTTATAATAAAATTAATGTTTGCTGTTTATTCAAAATATTTACTAGTTTCTTCTAATCCGTTAAAATCAACTTGTCTTAAAACTTCATATAAAATAATATTTACTGAATTAGATAAATTTAAAGACCTTAAATTGTGTCTCATTGGAATTCTTATTGTATTTTCAATATATTTTTGTAATAAATCTTCTGGTAGTCCCTTTGTTTCTTTTCCAAATAATATAAATACTTCATCAAATTTGCTATAATCAACATCACTGTAGCAATGTGTGGCTTTAGTTGATGCATAAAACATATTGTTTTCTTCTGGTTTATATTTGTCTAAAAAATCTTGTAAAGAATCGTGTTCTTCTATATCTACTTTATCCCAATAATCTAATCCAGCCCTTTTCAAATATTTATCTGAAATCTCAAAACCTAATGGTTTTACAAGATGTAATTTAGCACCTGTTGCCGCACATGTTCTTGCAATATTTCCTGTATTTTGTGGTATTTCTGGTTCTACCATTACAATATTAATCTTCACTTTTAATACACTCCTTTCACGCTTTTATTATTTAATCATTTTTTAGAATTGTAAAAATTCAAAAAGAGTTAAATCACCCTAGTAAAAGGACGATTTAACTCGTGGTACCACCTTTATTTGTATATATTTTATATTATCATACAATTAGAAATAATATAAAAACACATACCTTAATTTTAGCTATTCGTTGCAAACGTTAATTACTATAAGATTTGTAATTCATAATTTTATATTCTGATAATTCTCACCTACCATTATCTCTCTTTTTTGTAACTATAAAATTACTACTAGGAATCTTTTTAAAGCATAATTAAATTTTATTGTTATTATTATAATATTTTTAATTAGTTATTTCAATACTTTTATGTGTTTTTTTAATTTTTATTTAACATCAACTCCACCAAACACACATAATCCATTTATATAAATAGTAGGGGAATCTTCTGTTACATTTTGTTCTGCACTATTTGAAATTCCTCCAAAAATAGGTGTTGAACTAACTTTTACTTTTACATATGAAGGCACTTTTATATCTATTCCTCCAAAAATTGAATTTGTATTTATTACACAATCTGAATTTATAATAGAATTTCTTAAATCACACTCTACTCCACCAAAAATTGCTGTTAAATTTGTTCCTTTAAATTCTTGATTATCAAATTTAACATCCTGCCCAGCAAATACTGCAGTATAACCTTCTGTTGATTTTTGATTCTTATTTATATTTTTTATTTGTTTTTTTAATTCATTGTTTATAAATGCTCTAAAAATAAATATTACTCCTATTGATAATAATACTATTGGGAATACTATTTTCCAATCAAAAGCATCTTGACAACCTGCAAATAATAAAAGGCCTACTATTATTCCAATTAAATTTCCTGATTTATCTCCTTCTCTAAATAAATCTATAAAACATGGAATTATTATAAATAAAGTCCACCATCCATTAAAAAATAAATTAATGTTTGTTATTTCTAGAGCATTTAATAATAATATAATTCCTAGTATAATAAATACTAATCCCCATAAGATATTTGATATTTTCTTCATTTTCTTCTCTCCTTTATTCTTTATTTAATTTGTATTATAACACATATTTTAAAGTTGCAACATATTTTTGTTATAATTTATTCCTTAAAATTAGCTGGCAAGAATAAAATATATTAAAATTCCGTTCATTTGCTGGTCATTTTAGTATGTTAATATGTGTATGTGCTTACGCTCCCAAACTGTGCATCCACTCCATTTTAATATATTTTATTTTGCCTACTCTAACTACTTTTAACTCCTAGACTCCATCAAATTACTTGAAGAATAACTTCTTAATCCTTTATTAAATATCCAAAATGCCAAAATAACACTAAAAATAGTGATTATAATTAAAATCAAAAAACTCCAAATATTAAAATTAAAAATTGTATGTGCTGGCATATAACTTATTATTCCAACTGGTATTATTGTATAAAAAATTAATTTAACAGATTTTTTAAATATTGTATCTGGATAAGTTCCAAAACTAATTATTGCACCAGTTAGGGCATCTACTATAACATCACCTTTCACAAATTTAAAAGATAAACAACTTAAAATTGTTGTAAAACTTGTTAATATTAAACATCCTGTAATTGAAAATATTGCAAACAGTAAAAACTGTATTAATGAAATTTTACAAAATAATATAATTATCAATCCATATAAAATATCTCCAATTGCTGAAATACTTGAATTAGATGTAATTACACTTATAAGAACGTTTTTAGGCTGTACCAAAAATGAATCAAGTTTTCCAGTTACTATTAAATCAGATAATGTAAATGCTTTTTCAAAAAATAAATGTGCTATTCCATAAATTGTTGCACATAGTGCCCATAAAATTAATACATTATTTATTGTATATCCTCCAAAATCTTCTTTTATATCAAACAGTATTAGCCATTGAATAATAAAACTTGCATCATTTAAAATCATGAAAATTATATTTGTTATAAAAGTTACTTTATTTGTCATTTGTTTCATTATATTATATTTTATTGATAGTTTTACTAATTTTAGCTGATTAACTATTTTATTCTTCATTCTCATCCCCCATTTACGTTTAATTTTTTCACTCCTCTATTATATAAAAACATTAATATTGCACTGCATATTAGTAAATAAATTACTTGTGCTACTATAATTTTAGAAAACATCTCAACACTAAAATCAATTATCAATTTAGCTGGTCCATATGTAATAACATATACTGGTGTAAATTTTATTACTGGCTGTAGCCATACAGGAAACATCTCTATTGGGAAAATGGTTCCTAATATTAAAATCAATTTGTCATAAATCCACTGAAATGGTCTTGAATCTTCAATCCAAAATGATATTATACTTATTATCATTCTTAATAATGAATTTATTGTTACTCCTAATACTACTGAAATAAGTATTAGCGGAATATTTTTTAATTGAAAACCTGGTATTTTTCCAATAAATGTTACACCTACTATAATTCCAAATATTATAAACAAAATAAATTTTATTGTTATCTCTCCGAAATTTCTTGATATAATATATGATATATAATTGTATGGTTTATTTATGTTGTATGCTATATTTCCTGTTTTTATATCTTGACTAATTTGATTTAATAATGTTTTGTTTTTTGTTCCGCACCATAAAATTTCAGTGATAAGAACATACCAAATCATTTGATTTACTGAATATCCATTAATTAACTGATTAGGATCTTGATATATGTATTGCCATAGATTTATGAAAACATATATTATTACTGAAAAAGAAATAAAACTTATAAGTACACTTGAGATATATTGAACTGACTCGATTAGAGTAGTTGTATATATATGTAAATATTTTTTCATTATATCAACTCCTATCTTTTATAAATATTGGTAATAATATCTTCTAATGGTATATTAGAAATGTTTATATCTATAATTTTATCTGTATCTAATAATTTAATAACATCTGATATATTTTTCTTAGTGCAATCTACTTCTAGTTTTATATTATAATCTTTTGCTTTTAAAACAGTTATTCCATCTTCACTTTTTAAATTTATTTTTTCCTTCATTTTTACCTCAATTATTTTTTTATTTAAATAATTGTATTTTAAATTATTCATAGAATCATCTAAAATTATTTTTCCGTGATTTACTATAATAACCCTTTTGCATAATTTTTCTATATCTCCAACATCATGACTTGTTAAAAATATTGTTGTTTTATATTCTTTGTTCATTCTTTTAATTAGTTCTCTTATATTTTGTTTAACAACTGGGTCAAGCCCTATTGTTGGTTCATCTAAAAATAAAATTTCTGGTTTATGTATTAGTGAAGCTGCTATTTCACACCTAATTCTTTGACCTAATGATAAATTTCTAACTGGTCTATTTATAAAATCTTGTAATTCAAACATTACATTTAATTCTTCTATTCTTTTTTCAATTACACTATCTTTTAAATCATAAATTGCGCCAAAAAATTTGAAATTATCATATGGTGTTAGGTGTGTCCATAATTGTTCTTTTTGTCCAAAAACTGTTCCTATTTTATATGCCAATTGTTTTCTATTTTTTCTTGGATTTATTCCTAATACATTAATATTTCCATTAGTAGGATATAAAATTCCTGTAAGCATTTTTATTGTAGTTGACTTTCCAGCTCCATTCGGTCCTATAAAAGCAAGTATTTCTCCTTTTTCTACATTAAAACTAATGTCGTTTACCGCTTCTATTGTTTTATATTTTGGATTAAACATTGATTTTATGCTTCCTTTTAGACCTTTTTCCTTTTCTTTGATTTTAAACTGTTTTGTTAAATTATTTACTTCTATTGCATTCATAAAAATCCCCCCTTTATGTGTTAAACAAATGCAAAAAATCCTTGCAAAGAAATCATTTAAGACTCCTCCGCAAGGATTGTTTATCCTGTTTCTGTGTAAGTGCTATTGCACTTTTATACCGCTCGATTTTACTCTAGGTATACTCTTAATATGTTTTTATATTAGCATATTTTGGAATTATTGTCAACTAGTATACAAGTTTAAATCTTATGCTTCCTTTTTCATTTTCACATTTTATACTAGCTATTGCACCATTTATAATTGTAAAACAAGGTCCTTTATGTGACACATCTGCATCATAAATTATAGGAATTTTTAATTCATAAATAACACTATCCTTAAGTGCTTCTTCCATAGTATAATCTAAGCAAGAAATTTCTGCTCCATTTCTACCAAATATGATACCTTTAGTATATTTAAAATATCCAAGTTCATTTAACTTCCATAGTGTACGAATAAGTTCTTCTTTTGATAATTCACAATTATCAAAATACCATATAATACCATCTTCTTTGTATTTTTCATTAAACTGTTTTGTTCCATCATACTTTGTACCTGCAAGTTCTGAAATTATATCTAAGCATCCTCCTATAATTCTACCTGTTATATTTGCTTTTTTATTATCTAATACCTTCCATTCAACTTTAGTGGTAAAATTATAACCTTCTAAACCTGTTATTCTTTCTGCTCTTTCATTTTCATATAATTCATAACTTTGTTGTTCTATTAAGTTTCCTTGTAATATTTCTAAATTTTCAATAACACTTCTATCATATACTTCTGCACCATATTCTCCAAAATTATTTCCGTATATTGTTGCTATATCATATTTTGTTGTTATTGGAAATAACAAGCCTGTTGGGTCTGAAAAACCTTGTATAAATTTTGGATTTTCAATTAATTTATTAAAATTCACATATGGCAATATTTCGACCAAAAATTCTCCTCCAGCTGCACACATTATAAAATTTATATCTTTGTTTCCAAACATCTCATTTATTTCATCTGCCCTTATTTTAGCAGGCGCACTTCTTGCCTTTGTATTTGCAAATATATTTTTTGATAAAATACAATTGTATCCCATTTTTTGTAAGTTTAATTTTGCATTTTCAAATCTATTTACATATAACTCATTATATGCACCACTTGATGGTGCTGGAACTCCTATTATATTCCCTTTTTGTAAAAATTTTGGATATAACATATGTGCAATTGCTCCTTTCTATTATTCATGTTTTTTATACATATTTTTGATCTTTTTAAATTTTTTAATACTTCTTTTTTGCTATTTTTTTAATGTATTTAAAAATTCTTTTTCATCTTTACTAACACGATATGAATCTCTAATTTTGCTAATTGATTTATTATGAGTAAATGTATTCATCTTATTATCTTTTATAAACCCAAGTGTTTCAATTGGAAATTTAATGTACATTTCACATACAAGCCATGCTTCTGCCATATTTATATAATATTTTTCTGATTGTATTTTATTTAATGTTTCAAATATTGTATTTAAATACTCTTTTTTCACAAAATGACTAATTATTGTAACAATTCCTACACGAGATATAAATTCCTGTTGGCTTAAAGCTAATTTTATTGATTCATTAAAATATTTTTCTTCGTATTTATTAACTATTTTTATTGAATTACAAAATGTATCACATAATGCCCAATTATCAATTTTTTTTATGTGTTTTTTGAAGTATTTATAAAACATCTTCTCATCTTTTATATGAGAAATAACAAGCCCTTGTATCATAACTTCTTCATAGTAATTATCTTGTGCAAATTTCAAAAATTCTTCTATGTTAGTTTTTGATATTTCTTTTGCTATTTTGCGCATATGTGGTAATCTAATCCCTAACATTTCATATTTACAGTTTAAACATAGTGAACTATGAAATTTTTTATATTCTTCATCTTTTATAGTTGTTAGATATTTTATGAAATCTTGATACGTTTCTTTATTCCAGTTGCTTGGTATCATTGTTTGTCTCCTTTGTTATTTTTAAATTTTATAATATAATTTTTGTAATAACTATTTGATTGATATATGGCTCCCATTCTCACTATTGTACCACTTTTTAAATTCTTCTAATGAACTAACAGAATTATATCTAACTCTATTATCACGCTCTTCATCAGTCATTTGTGCTAGTGTTTTACTATATCCATCAGGTTTGAAAATATACCATAAATCAGACCATTTTTTATTTGAATCATTTCCTAACACATTTTCAGTTAAAGTTCCTTCATGTTTTCCCATAAATTGATGTAATTCTTTTCCATCATAATATGATAAACATTCCACAAATCTACATTTTCTATTTTTCTTTCCTTTCATTAATTTTAGTAATCCTTCAATTCCTAATGTTTCTAAAGAAAAATTTACAAATGAGCGTGGAAATCCATTTAACTCATCTATCCAAAATCCGCTATCTTGTGATATACATGGTTTATTTACAATTTTATATGCTTCCATAACTTTATATTTAGAAATAAATTTAACATCATCACTTCGTGGTTCCTCTAATTCATATTCATATACTTTAAAATTTATATTTTTAAATTGCCTTTCTGCTGCTGCTATTTTTCCTTTGTTATGTGTTACAAAAACTATTTCTTCCATTACAATTCCTTCTTTCTTTTTAATTTATAAAATACTTATTATCTTTTATTATAATATCATGTATTTAGGAAATATTAATGTCACAATTATTTTTTTATAGAATTTTTTACTTGAAATTTTTCTTCTAATATTTCATATTCTTTTATATCATCTAGTTTAAATAACCTTATCTCTTTTCTTAGTTCACAAAAAGCAGCAATATACCATTTGTCCATATATATAAATAATTCTGCAGGATGTATAATTCTTTCTGTTATACCTGAATTAACAGAAAGAAATTTCATTTTTACTTTATTTTTATTTTTTATGGCATTTTTCATAATAATATACATTTCTTCTTTTATCTCATCTTCTATTTTTAGAAAATTACTGTTTTCATACAACTGGTATCCACCATATTTTCCTGTATATGATTTTAAGTATATCCCTGCTTGTTCTAATTCTAATTTATATTGTCTTATCATTCTATCTGATACTTCTAGCTCTTGTGATATACTTGAAATACTGTGTATTTTTTTATCTTTTAGTATTTGTAACATGTTTAACATATTAGAAATTTTACTCATTTTCCGCCTCTTTATTTAGAATATTTTGTCTTTTTGCTGCAAAATAACAATATAAAATTATATTTTTTCTTTTTCACTTTTATCATCCATATATAGTTTAATTTTTATGAAATTATTATATCGCAAATCATTATAATTTCAAGTATGATAATTAAAATAGATAGCATAAATTTTAGTATCTTTTTATTTTAAACAAAAAATCGGAGATTAGTTATCTCCGATTTTTTGAAACTAGCTAGTAAAGGCTACAGATGGATTATTCCATCTGTCTTTTCTTTTTTTTGCATGTTTAATGTTTGGAAATTCCCTTAGCACAATTCTCGTTAGCGTTCCTAAAGAAAAATTAGTATGAAAGAAAATGTGCTTGGTTGTCATTGCTTTTTCACCACAATAAAATGTGATTCTAAAGCATTCAGGAAACTCCCGGGTTAAATGTACTTTAGCATTTTTTTCATCCAGATCATTTGAATCAAATACTTCATTTAAAATACAAATAAAGTAGTACATCTCTTTTTTTCTTATATTCATAAGAACTTCCCTCCATAAAGTAATATTATTTATTGTAACATATATTTTGTTAAAAATCAACGATTTGTGAAATTACTTTAGGTATAATACCGCACAACATTCCACATTACTTGTAAACGGAAACATATCCACCGGCTGTATCTCTCCAATCTCATACTTTTCACTCAACCTACACATATCTCTAACCATTGTAGCAGGATTGCAACTAATATACACAATCTTCTTAGCCTCAACTGCAAGCAAAGTCTCTACCGTATTAATATCCAATCCCTTTCTAGGAGGATCAACAATAACCACATCAGGGTAATCCTGCTTTTCTTTCATGATTTTATCAAATATTTTTTCAACATCTCCTGCAAAAAACTCTGCATTTTCTATACCATTTAACTTAGCATTCTCCCTTGCATCTTCAATTGCTTGTTCCACTATTTCAATTCCATAAACTTTTTTTACAAACTTAGAAGCTGTTAACCCTATTGTTCCAATTCCACAATATAAATCATATAAAACATCATTTTTACTCAAATTTGCCTTTTCAATTGCTGTGTAATACAATGCTTCTGCTTGAACTGGGTTTACTTGATAAAATGATAATGGTGATATTTTAAAAGTATATTCTCCTAAAATGTCATAAATATATCCATCACCATACAAAGTTATATTTTCTGTACCTAAAATAACATTAGTGTTTTTCATATTAATATTTTTTACAACTGTTTTTACTTCCGGAAACTCTTTTATAATACTTTTTGCCAAATGCTTTTCTTGTTCAAAACTTTTTCCATTTATAACCAACACACACATAATTTCATGTGTTCTAACTCCAACCTTTATTACAATATGCCTAACCAAACCTTTTCCTGTTTTTTCATTATACACACTTATATTATTTTGTTTTATATATCCTAAAATAAAATTTGCAATTTGCTCTGAATAATAATTTTGAATTAAACAATTTCTCATAGGGATTATTTCATGTGTTCTTTCAGCAAAAACTCCCATAACTGGTTTATCTTCTTTATCAAGCCCTACTGGAAATTGCGCTTTATTTCTATAATTGTAAGGATTCCCCATACCTAGTGTTGGAAGCACTTTTATTTTATTCTTCTGATTGATATTTGCCAAATTTCTATTTACTAAATTTTCAACTACTCTTTGTTTCATATTTAGTGTTTCTTCATATTCAATATGTCTTAAGTTACATCCTCCACATCTTTTATATGTTCCACAATCCGGTTCAACTCTATATTTTGATTTTTCTATTATATTTATTATTTTTCCAAAAGCATGTGATAATGTTACTTTTAATATTAATATTTCACATTTTTCACCTTTGATTGCACCTTGTATAAAAATTGTGTAGCCATCTATTTTAGCAATTCCTTCTCCTTCATAACCGTTATCTATTATATCTACTATGTATTTTTCATTTTTCTTTACTGGAATATCCACTAAAAAATCTCCTTTCTTTTATTATGATACAATACCATCCTTTTTCATTTTTTGAATAATTTTTGAATACACAACATTTCTAACCCAAACTTCTGAGCTTTCATTTAAAATTTCATCTATAGGAACCCATTTTACTCCACTATTTTCATCTTCTTTTATTCTTATTTCCTCTGTTTCATCTGCTTCTAATAAATATGTTACATTTAAATGAGCATGTGAGCCAACATATTTTCCTCTTTTTATATGACCATTTACATTAATTATCTCTAAAGAATAAATATCATCTAAAATTGGTTTAACATCTTTTATTCCAGTTTCTTCTTTTGCTTCTTTCATTGCAACATATAAAAGATTGCTATCACCATCACTATGGCCTCCAACCCATCCCCATGAATTATATATTTTATGGTATATCATTAATATTTTTGTTCTTTCTTTATTTAAGACAAATGCAGAACTTGTAAAATGCCCTATTTCATTTTGTCTAGTTAATACATCATCAAATATGTTGAAATAATTTAACATTATATTTTTCTCAACTTCTTCTTGCTCATTATATGGATTATATTTTTGTATATTATTTTTTAATTCTTCTGCATCTATTTTAATTTTTATTCCTAACACACTATATTCTTTTTCTTGTTTTGGAGAATATATTGAATACATTGATTCTACTTTTCTTTCGATTTCTTCTTTATCTGAATTTTTTGTGTTTAATTTTTCAAACAACTCTTTAAATGTGTTTTCATGATATAAATCTAATACTTCAACTACTAATTTTTCTTGTAAATCTGGTAATTTTGAAAATTCTATTTTGTCTCCTACATTAATTTGTTTTCTTTTTTCATCATATAGTCTGAACTCTACTGTTTTTGTTCCATTTTTTATTCTTTCAAATGGACTTTCTTTTAATTTCATTTTGTGTAACATTTTTTATTTCTCCTATTTATCTCTAATTTTGGGATTTTCTAAAATTATTTTAATTTTGTTTTTCATCTCTCATCTGATATATGTGTTAGATGTATAATAACATATTTTGGTTATATCTGCAAATTGATATAAGATTTTTATTTTTAAATTTTATTTTCTAACCTCTTGACAATTTAATAGTGTTTATGGTAATATTATTTTTGTAATGTAAAGTTTTACTTTATTTTACTATTAAATATGCGGATGTGGCGGAACTGGCAGACGCGCTGGTCTTAGGAACCAGTGTCAACGACGTGGGGGTTCAAGTCCCTTCATCCGCACCAATATAAAAACAAAAATCCTTGATTTATCATATTTCAAGGATTTTTATTTTATTTTTTATGCAATTTTGTTGCAACCTAATTCTCCTACACTATCTCAACCTGAACCCCATCAATCACCTGTCCAAGATTTCCAGCATATCCATTAATACTATCACCAACATCATAACCATTCACCCAAGGTAACCAACTTCCATTAATAACATGAACCCTATACCTAGCCGTACCTTTAGTTGACTTAATAGCAATTCCATCAATTTTATTACCTAAAATTCCTGCATAATTATCACCATTTTTATCTTTTTCACGGTCTGTTACCTCATCATGCCATATACCATTAACACTATGCACTTTATAAATTAATTTTCCAACATCTTCAACTCTCCCTACTGTATTTCCTCTGAATCCGCTTATACCAGTTCCATATATTCCAGCATAACCATTTGAAGTATTATTACTATTAATTACATTTGGAAGCCATGTTCCATTATAAGCTTGATATCTTACATTTATCTTTTCTTCTAATTTTACACCTACTTGCTCTTCATTTTCTTTTTTACCATCTAAAATTTCATTTACAGTTTGAGCTAATAGCTGCATTTTAGAATTTAAATATTCTCCAGGACATGCAGTTGCAGCAAACATTCTGTGTGTTGTTAGTGAACCATTTGGTGTTCCATCATAAGCTAGTCTAAAATTATATCTTTTACATACATCAACTGCCAAATTTACTAATGTGTTCCATGCCTTATCTGAAACTATCCACTCTCCTCCTATTTCACAATTAGAAACTTCAACAGTTATCGCTTGGCAATCATTAACCATATTAGAAGAATTCCATGCCCCATTTTCTTCATCAACACAACAAACTAATTCTCCATTATTTCCTATACAATAATTTGAACTTGCATTTCTTTTTGGATTTTTAAATATATTTGCACACTGCTCGGCTGTTAAAATTCCAGCCATATGATGTGGCGTAAATTTGCATATTTTATACCCTTTTCTCCCATTATAATGATTAGGACTTTCTATAAATTTAGTCGATATTTCAGATCTACTCATTACCATTATCCTCCTTTCCATTTGTTAACTCTTTTAACATTTCATTTTCCAAAGTAATTTCATCTTCTAAATTGTTTTCATCTTCTAAAAACAATTTATCATCTAACATATCTTTATTTTTATTGTCTAACATATTTTCATTTTCCATAATTAATATCATTCCTTTCATTATTTTAAATTTGTAAAATTAATTTACAAACTCGAATTGTAAACTTATTTGCGAACTAATCAGCCCCTTATATACAATATGTTAAACGCCAACATTTTGCCAAACAAACTATTAAGAACAATATACTACTCCCTCACACAAATTTCAGCCGGATACTATCAAAATAAAATTTTAAACCTAAAAACAAGTCTAACTTTCATACAAAGAAAAAATGCAGAAATTAATCTCACTTAATTTCTGCATTTTTCTTTTTAATTAGTATATTTTCCTTATAATTAGTATTCACCAAAATCACACATACAATTCCTTAATATCCCATGTTGTTCCTTCTTTAGAATCATTTAATATAATACCTTTTTCATCAAGCTCTTTTCTAATTCTATCAGCTACATCGTAATTTTTCTCTGATTTTGCAACAGCCCTATTAATAATTTCTTGTTCTATATCCTCAACTTTTAAGTCTAATTTATTAATATATTTGCTCTTCAAATCCTCAATTAATTCGTTAGCATCTTCTTTAAATATTCCAATAACATTATAACATCTTACAATTTCATTTTTAATTTTATTTAAAATATATGCTTTTTCATCTATTTCAATTTTATTATTTTTTAATAGATTATTGACATATTTAAAATCTGTAAATAAATTTGCAATAGCAACAGGTGTGTTAAAATCATCATCCATAGCTTGTTTAAACTTGTTTTCTATTTCATCTGCTACTTCATTTGGTACTTCTTTCATTTTAGTGTTTTCTTCAAGAAATTTGTTTATTGCATTTATAGTATTATAAAAATAATATAAATGCTTTTCAGCCATAGCAAATTCTGATTCTCCTAAATCTATATCAGATGAATAATTTTTTGAAACAATTGCATATCTTATTACTTCTGGATTATATAATTCTAAAGCATGTTTTATTGTTAATGAGTTTCCAAGAGATTTACTCATTTTTTGACCATTTATTTTAATTAATCCATTATGCATCCAATAATTTGCAAGTGGTTTTCCTGTTAAAGCTTCACTTTGTGCAATTTCATTTTCATGATGTGGGAATATTAAATCTTTTCCTCCGCCATGAATATCTATTGTCTCCCCTAAATTATGCAAAACCATGCATGAACATTCAATATGCCATCCTGGTCTTCCATTTCCCCAAGGTGATTTCCATGAAATTTCTCCTGGTTTTGCAGATTTCCATACTGCAAAATCTAATGGATCTTTTTTTCCTTCTTCAACATCTTTTCTTACACCATTTAATAAGTCTTCTGTATTTATATTTGACAATTTTCCATAATCTTTAAATTTTTTAACACTATAATATACATCACCTTTTTCAGTTGGATATGCATACCCTTTTTCAATTAATTTGCTTACAAAGTCTATTATATTTTCAATGTTTTCTGATGCCTTACATTTTACATCTGGAAAATCTGCCCCAAGTTTTTTGAATACATCTTCAGCTGCTTTAATTCTATCTTCTGAATAATCTAAAGCATTCATATTTAAAGCATTTGCCCTTGCTATTATTTTGTCATCAACATCTGTATAATTTCTAACATATTTTACTTTATATCCTAAAAATCTTAAATAACAACATACCATATCATATGTAACTGATGCTCTTGCATGACCAATATGTGAATCATCATATACTGTAATTCCACATGCATACATTTTTACATTATCCTTTTCTATTGGTACAAATTCTTCTTTTTTCTTTGTTAATGAATTGTAAATTTTCATTAAGATTCCTCCTTTTTATATTGTTATTTAAGCTTTTAGCTATTTATGTTACATTATACAACATCTCTATATTAAAATCAAGACGCTTTCAATTTAGTATCACTACTTTTTTGTATTAAATTGCGTTTACTTTACAATTTGTGCTTAACTTTTTACTTGATGTAATTTTTCACATATTGGTTAGTTTATGTAAACTATTGACTATTTTTCCAAAATATGCTACAATAAAAGAGTCATAACAAAACAAATAAAAAAATATAAATAAACCAAAGGAATGAAAAACAAAAGATTTTCATTCTTCTTAAATTAAAGGAGAGATTAAAATGGAAAATATAATGAACAAAACTTATGTATTTGGACATAAAAATCCAGACACAGACTCAATTATGTCATCTATGGTAATGGCTAATTTAGAAAATCAATTAGGAAATAAGGCAGTTGCAGTTCGCCTTGGAAATATAAACAAAGAAACAGAATATGTTTTCAAATATTTAGGAATTGAAGAACCAGAATTTATATCAGATATTGAAGATGGTCAAAATGTAATATTAGTAGACCACAATGAATCAACACAAAGTGCTAACAACTTAGCAAATGCTAATATTCAAAAAGTTGTAGACCACCACACAATGAATTTTATTGCTCCATATCAATTATATTATAGAGCTGAACCTGTTGGATGTACAGCAACTGTATTATATAAAATGTACAAAGAATATGATGTAGAAATTACAAAAAATATTGCAACAATGATGCTTAGTGCTATTATTTCAGACACATTATTATTCAAATCACCAACATGTACTCCTGAAGATAAAGCAATAGCTGAAAAATTAGCTAAAATTGCTGATGTTGATTGTGAAGTTTATGGTACAGCTTTATTAAAAGCAGGAACAGATTTAAGTGATTATACACCAGAACAAGTTATTAATATAGATAGTAAATTATTTGAAAAAGGTGGAAAAAAATTTAAAATTGCTCAAGTAAACACTGCAGATTTAGACAGTGTATTTAAAAATAAAGTATATTTTGAAGCTGCTATTAGCAATGAAATTAAAAATGAAAACTTAGATTTATATGTATTTGCTGCTACAGATATTCTAAATTCTAATTCTAAAATCATTTCTTTAGGAAATGATTCAGGAATAGTTGAAAAAGCTTATGGTGTTACTCTTAACGACAACACAGCTTTATTGGAAAATGTTGTTTCTAGAAAGAAACAAATGTTACCTAAAATATTAGAAAACTTAGATTAATTATAAATTATAATATTTACTTATATATTTTTTCTATAAAAAGTGTAGTTTGATATATCCAACTTTATCAAACTACACTTTTTATATTATTTTTTAATATTCCTTAATATATTATTCAATTTCTATTTTTCCAATTATTGCTTTTACATTTTGTTATACTAATTATCATTACCTATCTTTTTCATTTCCTCAAATCTCTTGACTTTCGCAGTTGTAGTTTTAATCATTGGCTCATCTGTAATAATCAAGTTTTTAATATGTTTATAATTAGTTAATCCATTATTAATTTCTTTAATATCATTCCAAATAATATTATATAACTCATCTTCACTAATTTTGCCGAATTTTTGCTCAACAAATTTCTCATCATAAACTATTTTTACAGAAACCACTAAATCATCATCTTTAGGCATTCCAAATACCATGCTTTCTGCTACATAATGTAAATTATTTATTAAAACTTCTAATTCCTCTGGATACACATTTTTTCCATTTTTTAAAACTATAACATTTTTCTTTCTACCAGTTATAAAAATAAACCCATCTTTATCAATATATCCTAAATCTCCTGTATGAAACCAACCATTTTCTAAAACTTCCTTAGTAGCTTCTTCATTATCATAATACCCTAACATTACATTTGGTCCCTTTGCAACTAATTCACCTATTCCATCTTCATTTGGGTTATCTATTCTTATCTCAATATCTTCTAATACTAAGCCTATAGAACCATATTTAATTGCCTTTATATTTTCTGCACTTAATACTGGAGATGTTTCTGTTAAACCATATCCTTGAACCGTTAAAATTCCCATATCATTAAATCCTTGTGCTACTTTCTTATCTATTGCAGATGCACCACTTATTATAAATCTTAAATTTCCGCCTAAATTATTTATAATTTCTTTGAAAAGTTTTCTTCTAATATCAATACCAAATTTTAATAAAAATCTACTTATTTTTATAGCTTTTTCAACAGTTTTAATTTTCCCTTGTTTTTCAATTTGTAACATTATTTTTTTATACATTGATTCTATCAATAATGGTACACAAACAAAAACAGAAACTTTATATTCTTTCAAATTTTCTTGTATATGCCTTAATCCATCACAAAATACATTAGTTGCACCAAATGATAGGAAAAACAATAACCCAGTTGAACCAAATGTATGATGAAATGGTAAAAAAGCCATATTCACATCTGTAGGATACATTTTTTCAACGCATTGCATACTATATATATTACTTGCTATATTATAATGTGAAAGCATTACTGCTTTTGATAATGAAGTTGTTCCTGATGTAAAAATTATTGTCGCCATTTTTTTATTATCTATTTCTAAATCTAAATAACTTGTATTACCATTTTCTAATTCTTCTTTTCCGATTTTTTTCACTTCATCTAAAGTTTTAAATTTTTCATATTTAGACTTTTCCATACAAATTGCATCTTTTAAGCTTGTTGATTTATTTTCTAAAAATTTATTAATTGAATCTTCATAAGATTTATCAAACACTATTAAATCAGCCTTACTTCTTAATAATAAAGACTCAATTTCATTTTCTGGAAGTCCTTTATCTAATGGAATTATTACACCTAATCCATTAATAACAGAATAATAAGTAATAGCCCATTCATAACTATTTTTTCCTATTACTGCTACCCTTTTATTTGTATATCCTAATTTTTGTAATCCCGCTCCTAATTGATTTATATCATTTTGAAAATCAGTATATGTTATATTTTGATAAGTTACTTCTTTTGATTTCTTCTCTTCAGATTTATGTTTTATTATAAAAGCAACATTATTAGGATATAGTTTTACTGAGTTCGAGATTATATCTCTTATATTTTCAAACCTTGTTGAATTATATAATATTTTACTTTTTTTAGATTTTGTAATTCTGTTTTTCATCACATTATTTTTTTCATTCATATTAATTATAAATCTCCTTTTGTTTAATATATTGAGATTATCTCATATTATTATAATTTTAACAAGTAATTAGACTAATTGTTCGAAAGGCCTATTGGAGATTTTTAAACTATATACACTATCTTATTATCAGCAAAATACTTTCCAAGAATTTCTTTAAAAAATTTCTCTCCTTCTTCCTTAACTTCTTTTCTATACATATATTTTCCCCTTCCACGCACTGTCATAATATCTTTATTATACAGATTAATAGAATTAGGAAAAGCCTCTTCATTTATAACTTTATGAATATAACTATATGTCATAAAAATAATTTCAAAAAATACATCTTTTTTTACTTCATCGCTTAAATTATCATATAAATATTTAACTAATTCTTCATATTTTTCTCTCCAATTTTCTACTAATACGACTGGTGCAATTAGAATTCCAACTGGATACCCTGCCTTTTTTAATTTGTTAATTGCTTCTACCCTATTTTTTAATGGTGAAGTTCCTATTTCAATTTCACGTATTATTTCTTGTGGATTTACACTCATTCTTACTATGATTTTTCCTTTATGATTTAAATTTAAAATCGGATCAACCATATCAAATTTTGTTGGAAAAGTTAATTTTCCCTTTTCTGCTTTTTCAACAAAATTTTCTATTGTCCAAACTAAGTTTCCAGTTATTGTATTTTCTAATACTAAATCACTATTACTTCCTATTTCAAAAACTAATTCTCTTTCAGATTTATTTGCAGTTTTAATAATTTTTTCTAACATCTCTTCTCTATTCACAAATAATCTTAAATATGAGCATTTATTAAAGTTACACACTAAATAACAATATAAACACATAGCTATACAACCTGATGATGTATATGGAACTAAATAATCTGATATTTTATGGTTTTCAACAAACTTATGTGTTTTTCGAACCCCTAATATTATATTTTGTTTCATATTTCTAAATTCAGAATTTTCTTTTTTGCGCATTTCTTCTATATTATTATGATTTTCTATTTCTGTACATGGAACATTATTATCTTTATACTGTTTTAACAATTTTTTGCCTAATTCATATTGTTCAACATCTTTTTCATAAAATACTTGTTTTGGTAAAAACATATTTTTTCCTCCTTTTATAATATATTTTTTCCTTTTAAAAATTAAATTATTCAAATAAGAAAAAGCATATATTTTAAAAGCAAACATAAGGTATTGATTTTTAATCATTTCATTGACATTTATTGATTTTTCAATAAAAATCATTTACCTTTTCTTCTTTTACTAAACAATGTAGCAAAATAAAAAAAATATCATATTATGTATTATACATTAAAAAAAGGAGGAAAAAGTAATGTACAGTAGAAGATGTAATAAATGTTGTTGTAAAGCAGGAAATGCTTGTAATAACAACAATTTGAATATTTCTGAAGATGTATTAGAAAATACTTGTGATGATTATGCTACATTATCTAATTTTGATGAAGATGAATGTGGTTGTGGATTTAATCAAGGAATGCAAGTATTTCCAGATAATGCTGTTTTAGCTCAAAGCTATGTTCCATTTCAATTTATGGATAAAACATTTAAGCCTTGTGTTGGATTAAAAATGGGAACTATATTCCCTGAATTAGTAAGTCCTTATGTTCCTTGTCAAAGTATTGAAGAAATTGAATTTATAAAGGCTACTAATGAAATTGGAAAGGGGTGTAATTATTAATGGACTGTAAAGACTGTAATGAAATCTGCTCATGTGGTTGTGGAAACAAAAAACCTCAATGTGCATGTACTTGTAAATATGAATTTGATTTAAAAAATTGTAATAATACAGTAACTGAGCCTACTAGAGAAGAATTATTAGAGCAATTAAAATGCTATAGATTTGCTATAATTGAACTTGGTTTATATTTGGATACTCATCCAGATGATGAAAAAGCTCTTTGCTTGCATAATGAATATGCTAAAAGATATAAAGTATTAGAAGATCAATATCAAAGAATGTATGGACCATTAAGTATAATGTTCCCTTGTAGAAAATGGAGATGGCTAGAAGAACCTTGGCCTTGGGAAGGAGAGTGTAATTAATATGTGGACTTATAATAAAGTATTAGAATATCCTATAAAAATCAAATGTAAAAATCCTCAATTAGCTAAGTTTATAATTAGTCAATATGGTGGTCCTGATGGTGAACTTGCAGCTTCACTTAGATATTTATCTCAAAGATTTGGTATGCCTGATGAAAAAGCTAAAGCTATTTTAAATGATATAGGTACAGAAGAATTAGCCCATTTAGAAATGGTTGGAACTATAGTTCACCAATTAACAGATGGAGTATGCCCTGAAGAATTGAAAAGGGCTGGTTTAGGTGATTATTATACAGACCATGGTTGGGGAGTATACCCTCAAGCAGCAGCTGGTTTTCCATTTACAGCATCAGTTTTAGCAGTAAAAGGTGATCCAATTGCAGATTTACAAGAAGATCTTGCTGCAGAGCAAAAAGCAAGAGCAACTTATGAGAAATTAATAGATTTATGTGCTGATAGCCCAGATGTAATTGATCCACTTCGTTTCTTAAGAGAAAGAGAAGTTGTTCACTTCCAAAGATTTGGTGAAGCTTTAAGAAATGTTCAAGATAAATTAGCTCAAAAGAAATTTTATACTGCAAATAAATTCTGTGATAATGATCCTTGCAAATGTATGAAAAGTGAAGTTTTAGGCGAGTCTGAAAACAATTGTGGTTGTAATAATTTATTAAGTACAAATGCAAATTGTGGTTGTAATATGATGAATAATATGAATACAATAAACACTATGAACACTATGACTAACTTGAATACTAATGTTTTAAATACTAACTCTATGAATTCTAATTGCAGTTGCAATATGAATTAATCAAAATAAAAAAGTTGGAAAAGATACCTACTTCTGTTCCAACTTTTTTATTTAATATAATTAATTTTCACTCTTCTCAAATAAAACTTTATAATAATCATTTTCCAAAATTAATCTTGACATTTGATACTTATTAAAAATAATTTTAGAAATATTATCTACATATTCTTCAGTATTAAATTCATCACTTTCTTTAGTATTTTCATTTTTTTGAAATGTTTTAGTTAATGAATTATACCTTCCCTTTTCAGTTATAAAACTTCTATTTGAAAATATAACTAATCCTTCAGAATTTGAAAGTAAATCTGTTCCCATTAATAGTCTTGAATCAAATTCTATTCCGAACAAATTCAAAACTGTTGGTAAAACATCTAAGCTACATCCAACTTTATCAACTTTAATAGGATTACTCATACCAGAATTCCATATTAAGAATGGCATTCTATGTTTTTCAAAATTATCATCTTTTTGATAGTCAGATAATTCATTTAATTCATCTAAAGATAAGCCATATGGATAATGGTCTCCACTAATTATTATAACAGTATCTTCTAATCTTCCTTTTTCTTCCAATTTTCTAATTAAAGCCTCTATTGCTTTATCTAATTCCATTTGTGTTGCCATATAACATTTAGCTTTGTTAGAATATGGCAAATCCTTTACTAAATCCCAGTTTTTGTTTGCTATGTAATTTCCGCCTGTATTATACTCTAAATGTCCACTAACAGTCATATAATATGCTAAAAAATGGGGATCATTTATATAATCATCAACTGTTGCATTTATCATATCTAGATCTGAATTTGGCCAATGACTACAATCCATTCTTTGCTCAAGTCCTGTTCCTCTTGCTAAATATGAATCATACCCCATTCCTTTTAAATAATTATCTCTATCATAGTAAGTTGCTGAATGATCATGATATGCATGTGATGTATATCCCAATTTTTCAAACACATTTGCATATGAATATGGCATATAATTGTTTGAAACTTTAGATATACTCCAAACATTTTCTTTTGGAATTAATGAAGTATCTGTTATATATTCTCCATCTGCCGTACTTACTGGGAATAATGGTGTATAGAAATTGTCAAATTGAAATCCTTGTGAATACAATTTATATAATGTTGGTGTTAATTTTTCATCAATTGCAACTTCATTAAAGGCTTCTGCAACAAATACTACAACATTTTTTCCTTTAAACATTCCTGTGTACTCATTTTTTTGTGTTGGTTGTTGAACTGAGAAATATTCATGCATTTGTTTTATAGTTGCATTAGATTCACTTTCTATTAAATTATTCCAATTTATATCTATCATATTATATTCTGGAATTTTTTCAGTTTCTATTTCTTTAAAATTGTTACTAATTGTAAGAATTGTATTATCTGTATAATTTGTAATTAATCTCTGCAAATCTAACCTCATTGTTGTTAAAACACCAAATTTATCTGCCATAAGTGTTGGAACATGTGATTTTGTGTATAAGTTTATTGTAGAATATATCTCACTATTTTCTTCTGAAATATCTTCTAAACTCATTGCTGATAATGCGACTATATGTAATACTACAATTATCAATATTGCTTTTACTTTTGGTTTTAATTTACTTGTTATTTTCATAAATTTTAATTTAAATTTTGAAATTTTTTTAGGTTTTCTTATAATAGTTAAACTTAGTATTGGCTCATTATTATCATTTGATGTTTTTGTATTATTAGCAGTGTTTATTTTGTCTTTATTTTTTTCTGTTTCAACTAATTTTTCTAATTCTTCTAGCTTTTCCTTTGCATTAACTATTCTAATAACAAACTTTCCTTTAATTAATTTTCCTGCTCTTATGGCTCCAATCCTTACTACAATTGGATATAATAATAATGCTATTTTATTAAAATTATTTTTTATAACATTTAAAATTGTTTGCCAAAATTGTAAAACTTGTCCACCATTTGAAAAAGAGTAAAAAGAAATTATTGATTTATATATTTGATAATATACAAATTGTGCTGAAAAAATAAATGCAATAATAAATACTGTTATGTTTTTCAAAACATTTGAAACTTTTTTAGGAACACTATTTATTATCAAACTTAGTATAATAGCAAATATTACAGAAAATATTATTTTGTAAAAAATATTTGAAATATCATTAAATATAAAATATGAAAATAATATTTCTTCATATATTATCATTAAAGAAAATAATATTGTGTTTTTTAAATATTTCATACAATTTACTCCTTTCAAAATTCATAATACAGTTTATTAACAAAAATCGTTTTAGGCAAAAACATTTTAACAAAAAACTAACTTTGCATGAAGAAAAAATATTGTTTTGATTTTTTTCTTCTGTAAAGTTAGTTTGAAAATTATATTCTACAGTTAATCTAAGTTAATTTGCAAAGCAATTCGCAAGATTTATTCAAAAATTATACTCTTACAACTCCACCAATAGTTCTGTTCATATCACTAGAATTATAATTAACTAAAGCTTTTTCTCCACCTGCAATAGCTACAGTATCTCCATTTGTAATATAACCTTTTTGTTTTGCTATTTCGATTCCTTTAACTATTGTATCTTGTGCATTTGATGTATCTGTAACTAAAATTGGAGTTACATTATTAACTAAAGCTAATTGTCTAAATGTTTTTTCATTTTTTGTTACAGCAATTATTGGACAACATGGCATAAAACTTGATAATAAACGTGGTGTATCACCAGCTTCTGTATAAGCAAATATACATTTAGCATTTATTTTCTTTGCTGTTGTACATATAGCACTGTCTAAATAGAATTCATAATTCTCATATTCATAGTCTGAATTTCTTAAACCTAATCGTTTTTCATAATTAATATCATTTTCTGTTGCTACAGCAATCTTACTCATTGTTTCAACACATACTACTGGATATTTTCCCATAGCACTTTCTCCTGATAACATTATTGCACCTGTTATATCAAATATAGCATTTGCAACATCTGAAACTTCAGCTCTTGTTGGACGTGGATTGCTTGTCATTGATTCTAACATTTGTGTTGCTGTTATAACTATTTTTCCTGCTTTATTACATTTTTTTATAAGTTCTTTTTGTACTATAGGCACTTGTTCCATTGGTATTTCAACACCCATATCTCCACGTGCGACCATAATTCCATCTGATACTTCTAGAATAGAATCAAAATTATCTATACCTTCTTGGCTTTCAATTTTTGATATAATTTTGATGTTTTCTCCACCATTTTCTTTTAGTACTTTACGTATTGCTAAAACATCATCTGCACTTCTTATAAATGAAGCAGCTATATAATCAAAATCGTGTTTGCATCCTTCTATTAAATCATTTATATCTTTTTCTTTTAATGCTGGTAAATTAATATGTGTTCCAGGGATATTAATACTTTTTCTATTTCCTAGTTCTCCACCATTCATTACTTTACAAACAACATCTTTTTCTTCTATTCTAATTACTTCTATTTCTATTTTCCCATCATCTATTAATATTGTTGTTCCTGGTTTTACATCTTTATATAAATCTTTATATGTAACTGAAACTTTAGTTGAATCTCCTACTATCTCTTCGTTTACTAATGTAAATTCTTCTTCTGCATTTAATACTACTGGATTTTCTATTAATTTTCCAGTTCTTATTTCTGGACCTTGTGTATCTAATAATGTTGCAACAGGTAATCCTAATTCTTTTCTGGCTTCTATAAATGGTGTAAAGTATTTTTCTTGGTCTTCAAATGAACCATGTGAAAAATTAAATCTTCCTACATTCATTCCTGCTTTCATCATTCTTTTTAATATCTCTTTGTTTGCTGTTGCTGGACCAATAGTACATACAATTTTTGTTCTTTTCATATAAATTCCTCCCATTACTAATATATATATAACTATGTTTTTTAGTTACATATATTTTTTATCAACGAGATTTATTATATCATTGTTTTATTGAATTTACAAGGATTTTTCGACATTTTTTTGCATTATTTAGGACATTTTCAACTATAACTTACAAATACTTCGACATTTTTTTTGCATTATAAACTCTTTACAAAATTGCATCTAATTTTTTACTTTATTCATAATTCAAACTTGAATTTGACATAAAAAAACGGTGAGCGAAAAAACATTTTTATATGTTTTATTTTGCCAACTAATAAAAGCTGTGAAATTTAATACAACTCACAGCTTTTAAATTAATATTATTTCTCAATCCATTTAACTAAATCCAAATTTTCCGCATCCAAAATCATCTCATGTTTTGGCATAACTCTAAAAGTATATCCATAATTTCCACCTGTTGTTAATTCCACATCTGTTTCAAATCTATAAGTTCTATTTTCCTCATCTGATTCAATTAGTTTCATTGGTATTACTACTGCATTGCTTACAACTCCTGTATCTTCAATTTGACCATAATAAACCTGAACTTGAATTTTGTCTACAGAAATATTGGGTAGTTTCACTTTGCATCTAACTTTAATTGATTTTCCTGCGTCAATTGTTTCATTATCTGCATTAGTATCCTCCTGCGTTATTACAATTTTGTCAAAACTTTCATTTATTTTTCTTTTCCATTCATTAAATTCAGTAACATCTGCCAAATTTGAATAATATTTATTTGTTAAGTTACACAATGGCATATATAATTTCTGAACATAGTCTACTAACATTCTGGCTGTACTAAATTTTCCACCTGTAGTAATTATAGATTCTTTCATCATATTTACCCAACTGTTTGAGAATCCTTTGTCATTTTGATTATAATAACTTGGTATAATCTTTTTTTCTAAAGTATTGTAAATACTTTCGCTATCATCATTATCTTGTATTTCATAATTATCATAGTCAGCATTAGTTCCTATTTTCCAACCATTATTTGCATTATATCCTTCTGCCCACCATCCATCTAAAATACTAAAGTTTATTACACCATTTACAGAAGCTTTTTGTCCACTTGTTCCAGATGCTTCCATTGGACGTCTTGGATTATTTAACCACACATCAACACCACTTATTAAATATCTAGACATTCCTATACTATAATCTTCTAATAAGAAAACTTTTCCTTTAAACTGTGGTTTCATTGATATTTCATGTATAAATTTTATTAGTTCTTGTCCTTCTTTATCTGCCGGATGTGCTTTTCCTGCAAAAATTAATTGAACTGGTCTATTTTTATCATTTAATATTTGAGTAATTCTTTCTAAATCTCTAAATATTAATGTAGCTCTTTTATATGTAGCAAATCTTCTTGCAAATCCTATAGTCAAAGCATTTGGATTTAATCCTGAAACAATTTTTGCAATTTGGTCATATGTATATCCATTTCTTTTTAATCTTTCAGCTGTATTATCTTTTACTAATGCTAACAATTTTCTTTTTCTATCTATATGAGCATCCCATAAATCTTTATCTGGAATATTTTTTACATTTTTCCATACATTATCATCATAAATCATATCTTGCCAAAACGGAATTAGATACTTATTATATAATTTTTTCAGATTTGGAGCAAGCCAACTACATGTATGAATACCATTAGTAACATATGTTATAGGTGATTCATGTGCTATTATATTAGGCCAAACTTCTGCAAACAATTCTCTTGAAACTGCTCCATGAAGCTTACTTACACCATTTTTCTTTCCTGCAACTTTTAATGCTAGTATACCCATATTAAATTCTGAATTTTCAACTTCTGAATTAGGTGCCATTCCCATTTTTAAAAATTCATTTTTTGAAATTCCATATTTTTCCCATATTCCATCAAAATATGTTTCTACAAGACTTAATGGAAATATATCATTTCCAGCTGGAACTGGTGTATGTGTTGTAAATACTGTTTTTGAAGATACAATATCTTTTGCAATATTAAAAGACACCTTTTTTTCTTGCATAATTTGATTTATTAATTCTAATATTAGAAAAGATGAATGTCCTTCATTCATATGATAAATTGTTGGATTTAACCCTAATATTTTTAAAACTTCTACTCCACCCATTCCCAAAACTATCTCTTGTTGAATTCTCGTTTCTTGATTTCCTCCATATAAAGTTGATGTAATTCCTCTATATTCTTCAATATTTTCCTCAACATCTGAATCTAATAAATATAATTTTACTCTACCAACATTAACTTGCCAAATTTTCAAATACAAAGTACCTTTTGGCATATTAACACTTACCAAAATATTATCTTTTTTGGCATCTTTTACTTCTGTTATCGGAAGATTTGAAACATCTATGTTTTTAAATTCTGTCTCTTGCTCACCATAAGCATTAATTTTTTGGTGAAAATATCCATTTTTGTATAATAATCCTACTGCAACTAATGGAATACCTAAATCACTTGCAGACTTCAAATGATCACCTGATAAAATACCAAGACCACCTGAATATATCTGCATTATTTCATCTAGACCATATTCAGCAGAAAAATACGCAATTAAATCATTTTTATTATTAGGATATTTTTTTGAAAACCATGTATTTTTACTTGACATATAATTTGCATGGTTTTCTAATAATTCATCATACTTTTTTAAAAATTCACTATTTTGCAAAATTTCATTTAGTTTATCTTGAGAAACTAA
>UMJX01052928.1_pt1 | contig 32345 bp, 33 predicted proteins | sample 1966131 | NCBI WGS metagenome assembly UMJX01 (sample SAMEA4836162, study PRJEB28245) | human gut metagenome | biome: gut microbiome; material: fecal sample | place: Denmark | collected 2008 | reverse complement strand
TTTTCTGTTGCACTTTCCTTAAGGTTTCCCTCACTGGACGTTATCCAGCATCATTGCTCTATGGAGCCCGGACTTTCCTCGTACGCTTCCTTTCGGACTTGCTATACGCGACTATTTAATTTACTCTTGTTATATTGTACATTCTTTTATTATTTTTGTCAAATAAGAAATAGGGACGTTTTTCTTTTCCTACTTTAGGTACATAAATTGAAATTATGTATCTTCTTTAATAAAATTTTACATTAATATATTAACGTATATTCTTAAACTTAAAGACTTGTTTACTTAATGTGTTTCTTAATAATTTTTATAATATATTATTATATAGTTGTAAGTTTACATAGTTATGATATAATTCTTGTTGCGTCAACTTATTATGTTTTTGTATTGCTCGAAAAATTTATTTTTATGTCACCATATAATTTCTTCTATTCCTTATATGGTACTGAATAAAACTAATAGGTTACATATTAAAAAAATAATTCTCTGTATGTCTACTTGTTATGTATATTGTCTCGTTCATTTTTATTTAATTATTTTTTTTCTTGAATAAACTTGAATAAAAAAATCAACTAGCAAAGACTTAACAACTTCTTTGCTAGTTGATTTTTTATTTACAATTTATACAAATTATACAGTAAATCTTCGGCTTAGTAGACAAAGTAGGAAAAGAAAAACGTCCCTATTTCCTATTACTTGAACCAAATACATCTCTAATTTTGTGTTCAACTGTTTCCTCTATTAACTCTCTTGCTGGTGATAAATATTTTCTTGGATCAAATACTGATGGTTCATTTTTAAATACTTCTCTTATAGCTCCTGTCATAGCAAGTCTTAAATCTGTATCTACATTTATTTTTGATACTCCTTCCAAACTTGCTTGATGCAATATTTCATCAGGTACACCTTTAGCACCTGGTATCTCTCCCCCATTTTCATTACACAATTGTACTAATTCAGGAATAACTGTTGAAGCACCATGTAATACTATTGGAGTATTTGGTATTAATTCTTTTACTTTATGCAATATATCAAATCTTAATTTCGCTTCACCTTTAAATTTATATGCACCATGGCTTGTTCCTATTGCTATTGCCAAAGAGTCACACCCTGTTCTTTCTACAAATTCCTTTGCTTGTTCTGGATCTGTATACATGGCATCTCCCTCTGCTACATTAACATCATCTTCTATTCCTGCCAGCTTTCCTAATTCAGCTTCAACTACCACTCCCTTACTATGTGCATAATCTACAACTCTTTTTGTTAAAACTACATTTTCTTCAAAATCATATTTTGAACCATCTATCATAACTGATGTAAAACCATTGTCTATACACATTTTACAGGTTTCAAAATCTGGTCCATGATCTAAATGTAGTGCAATTGGAATATCATGTTCTTCTAAAGCTGCTTCTATCATCTTTTTTAAATATGGTATTCTTGCATATTTTATTGCTCCATGTGATGCTTGTAAAATTACTGGTGAATTTTGTTTTGCTGCAGCATCTACTATTCCTTGTATTATTTCCATATTATTAACATTAAATGCTCCTATAGCAAATTTTTCTTTCATTGATTTTTCAAACATTTCTTTTGTTGTTACTAGTGGCATAATAAATTTCCTCCTTTGATTATTTTGATTTATATAATTTACTAATATTTTTATATTATTAGCATTTTTCTTTATTTTATGTTTGTTTTTTTCTGTTGTCAACATTAAATGTATATTTTTTTAAAATTAAAATATACATTTTTTAATTAAAATTTGCCAATAAGGACTAAGCTTTTGGGTAATATTTTTGCCAGATTGGACATAGTTTTAATATAAATTAGCATAGAAATAGCCCGCTATACAATAGCGGGCTTACCTTTAAATAAAATAATAGAATACTAGATAATTTGTGCAGTTTACAGAATTTCAGAAGCTACCTTTGCCAAATCACTTCTTACGGATTCTGAATCCTGCAAAGTGACAACAGTACATAAATTGTTGTTTTTCATCTTTTCAGAAAGATATACAATACCATTGCGTCTTTCTGTCAATTTAGGATTGTCAATCTGTGTAGGATCACCAAGGAAAATGAACTTTGAGCCTTTTGCTGCTCTTGTCACAATCGTCTTGATGAACTCCGGCTCGATGTTCTGTGCCTCATCTATGATAAAACATGTATTCATCACAGAACGACCACGCAACATTTCCAAGGCTTGAATTTTGATTATTCCTTTTTCAAAGAAATAATCTCCGTTTTCCTTGTTCGTTGTATCATCATACGAACATTTCTTAGTTCGCCTATCAGTTACAACTGTTTTTTCTGATAATTGCGTTCCATTTATCAGAATTTCTAAGTTATCCTTAATTCCCTGAAGGAAAGGATCAACTTTTTCTTCAAGGCTTCCTGGCAGATATCCTAATTTCTGGTTATCAACATTCCTAGAAATCAGAATTCTTTCATACTTTCCATTTCCGCACTCTTCAAGTGCAACTGCCATGGATAGCAAAGTTTTTCCTGTTCCAGCAGGTCCTTTGACTATCGTTAACGGACTTTCATCGTATAAAGTGCATTCAAAAGCAACCGTTGCCCATCATTCATCGCTTTGATGTTGTACGGCAACTTTTTGTATGCATCTGCTCGTACAATCTTGTCATTATGCACTTTGCCGTATGCTGTGGCTGTACCACTCCTTAGTATGACAAATGCATTCTGATACCATGTATATTTCTCAGATTCATATAAATCGGAAATATACACATAGCCAAGCTCGCTGTTGTACATATTATCTATGCACTCACGACTTACATGGATTTCGATTCTCCCTGTGTACTGCTGTTCCACTACGGGAAAAATTTCATCCTTAAACTTTTCCGCCCTGATTCCAATACTTTTAGCTTTAAGTTGTAGTCCAATGTTGTTGGTAACCAATACGACTTCCTTTTTGGTATCTTTTTTCAAACCCAAACAGATTTGCAAAGTCCTCTGTTGGAATTGGTTAACATGTTGAAGATTGATTTCAACATCATGGTAATTGGTAGCAACCATTAAGATGCTTCCATTTGCCTGGTGCACGCCTGTTATCAGTTCTTCGTAATCAAAAGAACTGATATACTCCAATACCCTCCTCTTGATTTTATCTTTTTCGATTGACAGATCTTTCATATCTGTAATCTCGTCAATAACAGCCAGCGGTACTACTACCACATTGTCCTCTCCAAACCGCATTGTGCTATCGTATGAAGAAAGAAGTGCATGTGGTCTAAGAACAAAGTACTTAGTCATATATTGACCTCCCTTATTTTATTTAAAAGTTTAAACTTCTATATATAGAAGTCAAAAAACTTTTATGTCAATATTATACACTATAATAAAAGCAAAATCAATAGTTATTTTGTTTTTATACTATTGCTTTTGCTTTTTTACAAAATTATATTTATTTTTATTAGAATTTTCTTTTAATTATTTAACTAGATTATTCCCCATATTCATAACTACTACACATAGATTCATCTGCAGTTTTTGTGTTACAATTTGTAATTGGTGCAACCATTATTTGCTTTAAAATACATTCTTCTTTTTCTGTATTATTAAACTTACAGCTTCCTACTGTACAATTTATTTTTTGATTTTTATCCATAATAAATCCCTCCTTCATGATTTATTATGAACATTCAATAAAAAAATATGTACATATTATTGACATTTTGCTAATTGATTTTTTATACAATTAACTTCATAAAATTCTTGTTTATTTATTGAATAAATTACAAAATTTTCCTTTTGATTTGTTTTTTCATTTATTCTTCTTTCTCGCAATACCGCTTCTTTTCTCATTCCTATACTTTCTAATATAACACTACTAATCTTATTTTGTTCATAATATGAACTTATTATTAATTCAATATCTCTTTTACTAAATAAAAAATTCATAGTTTGTATAAGAGCTTCTTTCATAAAACTTGAATCCCAATATTGATGTGCAACAGCCCATGTTAAATGACATTTTTTGTTTTTTCTAGAATATTTTGAAACTCTGATAAATCCCACAAGATTTTTGTTTTTCTTATCTTCAACTGCCCATATAGGTTCATCTGTATAATATTCATTAATTGCTGATTTTAATATTATTCTGCTTTCATCAATATTTTTATGAGGAGTATAATTTGCCATATCTATTACATCATCTTGTATTAATATATTATAATGTATATCCTCCAAATCATTCATTTCAAATCGCCTAACTATAACATCATTTGTTTTAAAATTTTTCAAACTTTCCATCTCCTTATACGTATATAAAAAATCGTTCAACTAATATTGGTGTATTTTCTATTATAATGTCTAATTATGACAAATAAGTGACTAAAACTATAAAATTTTAGTCACTTATTTGTTTAATATATATCCTATGCCTCTTATTGTTTTTAGCATTTGACATTTTTCAGTATCACCTATTTTCATTCTTAATCTTTTTATATATACAGATACAGTATTGTCATTTACGTAATTTCCATCTATATCCCATATTTTTTCTAATAATTCTTCTCTAGTTATTAATTTATTTACATTATTTATAAACATTAGTAATATTCTGTATTCTAAATTTGTAAGAAATACTTCTTCATTATCTTTATATACTTTAGCTGTTTCTTTATTAACTTTGATGTTTCTATATTTTATAATGTTTTTATCTTGAGTATGTTTTTTATATCTGCGCAAAACACAATTAATTCTTGAAATTAATTCATCATTTCTAAAAGGTTTTGTTATATAATCATCTGCTCCAATATCTAAACCATATACTACATTTATCTCTTCAGTTCTTGCAGAAATGAAAATTATTGGCACATCAGATTTTTGTTTTATATATTTACATATATCAAAGCCTGTTCCATCTGGTAATTGCACATCTAATAAGAACAAATCGAATTGTTCTGTATCTATATAGTATTCTGCCTCTTTTTTAGTCTTTACTATTATAGCTTTAAAGCCTTCTTTTTCTAATAAATATTCTAATCCTTCTATTATTGTTTCGTTATCTTCAACAACTAATAGTTTTGGATTATTTTCGATATAATTTGACATACTATCCCTTTCTTTTTACATAATATGTTTATATTATATCATATTAAATTATAAAATCAAGATATTTCAAGCTATTTTATGGTCTTAATAGCTTCTTTGGTTATCTTATTTTTATCAAACTTGTTTACAATATATACAATTATTAATACTATTGCAATTATTGCCCCATAAATTATAGCTGCCATTTTAAAATTTCCAGCAAGTATTTTTTCTCCTGCAAATGTTGAAGAAACTATTGATGGAATTCTTGCAAAAGTTGCAATAAGTATAAATTTTGAAGGCTTTATTGGAAGTAATCCAGCAATATATGTAAGCAAATCTTTTGGAGTTCCTGGTATTAAAAATAATATTAACATTATAATTTCAATTTTCTGAGGATCTTGAAATAATTTACTATTTTCTATTTTTTGAACTTTTTCTTTATTACAAAATTCATACACAAATTTTTTTCCAAATTTTCTTACTAAATAAAATATTGCAATTGAAATAATTGCTGATGAAATCATAATAAAAATTGTACCACCTATACCACCATAACACATTCCAGATAAGATTTCTATTGGCTCACCTGGTAATATAAATAAAAATATTTGTGCTACTTGCAATCCAAATAAAGCCAACATTCCTAAAAATCCTAAATCTTGTATTTTATCTTTAAATTCAATTCTTCCTTCTGGTGTTGACAAATTTTTCATTATTGGTATTAGATATATTAATGCTCCTACTAAAATTATTATTACTATAATTGTTATTATCTTTTTTAAGATTTTAATTCTTCTTTTATTTGTTTCATTATTCATATCTTTATTTGTTTCTCCTTATATTATTAATCTAATTTTTCATATATTTATATTATAACATATCTATATTTATATTGTTAAATAATTTTATTATTATTTCTATTTATACTAAAATTATTTTTTGTAAACAATAACCTATCAACAACCATAATTTATCTGCATATACTAATAAAGGAGGTAATTTTTATGTGTGGAATAACAGGTTTTGTGAGTTTAACAAAAGATATTTCTAATATGAAGGAAGTTATAAAAAACATGAATGAAAAAATAAAAAAACGTGGTCCTGATGAAGATGGATATTATTTTGAAAAACATATAGTACTTGGACACAAACGTTTAATTGTTGTAGATCCAACAGGTGGTAAACAACCAATGACATTTGTGCATAATAATTGTACATATACAATTGTCTACAATGGTCAACTTTACAATACATCTGAATTGCGTGATGAATTAATTGAAAATGGTTTTACTTTTGAAAGTTATTCAGATACTGAAGTTCTTCTTAAAAGCTTTGTGTTCTGGGGATATGATATTGTAAAAAAATTAAATGGAATTTATGGTTTCGCTATATGGAATAGTTCAAAACAAGAGTTGTTTTTTGCACGAGATCATTTTGGTGTAAAACCTTTTTATTATACTATTCAAGATAATACATTAATTTTTTCATCTGAAATAAAAGCAATTTTAGAATTTCCAGGAGTTGAAGCAAAACTTGATGAACAAGGAATTTCCGAATTATTTGGACTAGGGCCTGCTCATACACCAGGCGTTGTTGCTTTTAAAAATATTTTTGAATTAAAACCTGGACATTTTGGTATTTACAACTCAAATGGTGTTCATTTGGAAAAATACTGGCGGTTTAGTTAGTAAACCACACAATGATAGCCTAAAAACTACTTGTGAAAAAACTAGATTTCTATTGGAAGATTCTATTAAAAGACAATTAGTTTCAGATGTTCCTATATGTACATTTTTATCAGGTGGATTAGATTCAAGTATTATAACATTATATGCTGCTAATTATTACAAGGATAAAAAACTAGGTCCCTTACCAACTTATTCTGTAGATTACAAGGATAATGATAAAAATTTTGTTAAAACTGATTTTCAGCCAAATTCTGACAATTACTATATAGACATAATGAAAGAGAAACTAAAAACTAAACATAATGTTGTTATGTTAGATACTCCTGAACTTGCAAAAGCTTTAGAGGATGCTATGATTGCAAGAGATTTACCTGGTATGGCAGATGTTGACTCTTCCCTACTTCTATTTTGTGAAAAAGTAAAACCTTTTGCAACTGTATCTTTAACAGGAGAATGTTCTGATGAGATTTTTGGTGGATATCCTTGGTTCTTTAGAGAAGATGCTTTAAACAGTGGAACTTTCCCTTGGTCTATTGCTTTAGATGAAAGGCAAAAATTATTAAACAATAATATTAGTTCCAAAATAAATCTAAAGAAATATATAGATTATAGATATTATGAAAGTTTAGGTGAAGTTGAAATTATTGATGAAGATTCAATGGAAACAGCCCAAAAACGAAAAATATCTCATTTAACTCTAAATTGGTTTATGCAAACCTTATTAGACCGTTCAGACAGAATGGCTATGTATAATGGTTTCGAGCTTCGTGTACCATTTTGTGATTATCGTTTAGCTGAATATGTATGGAATATTCCATGGGAAATGAAAGCATTAAACGGTCGTGAAAAAGGTCTACTTCGCTATATTATGAAAGATTTACTTCCTGAAGAAATTGTAAATAGAAAGAAAAGCCCTTATCCTAAAACTTGGAATCCTACTTATTTATATGTTGTTAAACAAATGCTTACTAAAATTATGACAGATAAAAATGCGCCAATTAATAATTTATTAAATAGAGAATATATTTTAGAAATATTAGCTACAGATGGCAAAGCGTTTACTAGACCTTGGTTTGGGCAACTTATGACAGGTCCACAATTAATGGCTTATTTGTGTCAAGTTAATATGTGGCTTGAAAAATATCAACCTAAAATTGAATTATAAGTATAAAGTGAAGTTACAAATTGTAACTTCACTTTTGTTATTTTTAAATCATAAACCATCAAAAAAATGATGAAAGTTTATATCCTTTCATCATTTTTCTATTTATAAAATTATCATGTATTAGTTACAACAACCTCTACCACATCCACAACCACAATTTGTGAATAATAATAAGAATACTATTATAAAGAACAATATTTCGCTGTTGCATCCGTCTCCACCGAATAATCCACCTAAAAATCCATTGTTTCCACATCCACAATTATTTCCACAACCACATCCGCAGTTTCTTCCTTCTTCTGGCATTTTCATTACCTCCTTTTTTATTTTATATGATATAGTATGCAAATTCTGAAAAATGTGTTACAATTTTAAGGAAATACACTAAATCAAAGGAATGATAAAAAATGAAAAAGAATATAGAATTACTATCTCCTGTTCGGAGATTTTGAATGTTTAAAAGCAGCTGTCCAAAGTGGAGCTAACTGTGTTTATTTTGGTAGTAGTCTATTTAATGCTAGAGCTTCGGCTAATAACTTTAGTGATGAAGAGCTAAAAAGAGCTATTGAATATGCAAAAATCAGAAATGTAAAAACAAATTTAACCTTAAATATTTTAATAAAAAATAATGAGTTTAATGATGCCATAAATATTGCTAAAAAGGCTTATGAATATGGAATTGATGCTATTATTGTTCAAGATTTAGGATTAACTAAAAAATTAATTGAACTGTTTCCTGATTTACCTATTCATGCAAGTACTCAAATGACTATTCACAGCTTAGATGGTGTATTAGAAGCTGAAAGATTAGGTTTTAAACGTGTTGTACTTTCTAGGGAATTAACAATAGATGAAATTAAATATATTTGTGATAATTCAAATATTGAAATTGAAGTATTTATTCATGGTGCTTTATGTATCTGTTATTCAGGACAATGTTTATTATCTAGCATGATTGGAGCTCGTTCTGGTAATCGCGGTAAATGTGCTCAACCTTGTAGACTCCCTTATCAATTAATTAAAAATTCTGAAATTATTGATACAGGTCATCTTTTAAGTCCTAAAGACCTATGTTCACTTGAATTACTTCCTACTCTTGTTAATCTTGGAATTACATGTTTTAAAATCGAAGGAAGATTGAAAAATCCAGAGTATGTTTCAACTGTAACTAGAATTTATAGAAAATATATTGATTTGGCACTATCTGATAAGCCTTATATAATTGATGAAAAAGACAAGAAGGATTTATTACAAGTATTTAATCGTGGTGGATTTTCTAAAGGATATTTAAAATCTAAGCCTAACCAACAATTTGTATGCAAAGACAAACCTAATAATGCTGGAATTTTTATAGGGAATGTCTATAATTTTAATCAAAATAAAGGATATATCACCCTAAAATTGCAAGATAATATATCTATTGGAGATACTGTTAGTCTTGAAAACGAAAAAGGTTCTTATACTGTTTCTGAATTAATTAATAACAATCAAAACATACCTCTTGCTAAATCTGGAAATATAGTTAAAATTGGCAGAATTAAAGGAAATATTTCCGTTGGTGACAAAATCTTTAAAATGAGTTCTAAAGATTTATGTAATTTGTCTAATGAGTATATGAATAATGAAAAAATTAAAACTGTTATTAATTCTAAAATTATTGTTCAAAAAAATACACCTATTAGTATGCAAATTTATACTGATTATATTGATTCAGATACTATATATAACAATATTGATTTTACATTAACATCTGATTTGATTCCTGTTGATTCAATCAATTCTCCTATTACTACTGAAAGAATTGTTGAACAAATTAATAAACTTGGTGGTACACCTTTTGAATTTGGAAAAATTGATGTTAGTTTAGGTGAAAATTTATATATTCCTAGTATCAGTAAATTAAATCAACTACGTAGGGATTGCATTTCTAAACTCGAAAATATTTTATTAGAAAGAATTCATAGAAAATGCATCATTGACATAGATACTAAATTTGAAAGTTACAAAAGTGGTAAATCTGATAAGGTTTCCGAAAATCTCACTTTAAAAACTATTAGGGATACCAATGTTTCAAACAATGGAATTATAAAATCTTACAAAGGATTATCTATTTTATTAAATACTTTAACAATAAATGAAAATTATTCTAAATTGAAATATGTAGATAAAATTTATATACCTTTAAAATATTTATTTATACCTGAATTTTCAGATGTAATTAATACATTAACACATATATCTGATTGCTATATTTATATGCCACCTGTTTTAAAAGATACTATTTTTAGAACTGTAAGTAAGCAATTACCATATATACTTTCTAATTATTCTATAAAAGGATTTGTAATATCAAATATTTCACAAATATATGCATTACGAAATTATATAAATAATTATGAGTTAATTGGTAATTATACTATGAATATCTATAACAGCTATACTATTGAAGAATTATCTAGATTAGGACTTTCTTGTGTTACCCTATCACCAGAATTAGATAAAAACACTTTAAATTCATTTAACTCAAATATTAAAACTGAAGCTATTATATATGGTAATTTACCTGTTATGACCACTAATTATTGCTTACTTTCTGGAAGTAATTTCTGTCTAGAAAAATGTAAAAGTAATTGTGGAAATTCAAAATATACATATTATTTAAAGGACCGCATGAATATGAATTTTAGAATTTTACCTGATTCTTTTTCTAAGACAACTACTATCTTAAATAGTAAAAAAACTAGTGTTAATATTAATGAAATAAATGTTGATTTTGCCAGATTAGATTTTCTTGATGAAAGTATTGATGAAATTTGTGAAATTATAAATTCTTTCAAGAATGGCTCTATTTTAGAAGGTAAAGATTTTACAAATGGAAATTTTAATAGAATTGTGTGAGATTTTATTAAAAATAAAAAGACGTAAAAAATTTTAGTTTTCTACGTCTTTTTATTTTTTAGAAATTAATCATTTTCTGGGTCATCAAATCTAACCCTATTAATTCCCTTTTAACCTTGTTAATTTTTTCAATGATTGCATCATCATTATTTACTTTATGTAGATTGTCAATTACTTTTTATGACTCTTGCCCAAACACTACTAAATATTAATACAAATATATAAACCATAACAATACTTGCACCTGTTGGCAAATTTAATAGTGATGATAAAATCAATCCAAATAAAAAGCACAAAATTGAAATAGCAACAGACATAACAGACATTCCTTTAAAAGAATGTGTTAATTTTCTTGCTATTATTGCTGGAAATACAATTAAGCTAGAAATAAGTAGTGTTCCCATCATTCTCATTCCTATTACAACAACTAATGCTGTAAAAAAAGCTATTAAGAATTGATAAAATGTTATATTAATTCCGCAAACTTTGGCATATTTTTCATCATATGTAATCATAAATAATCTATTATAAAAAAACATATATACAATAATTAATATTACAGATAATACTACACTTATAATTACATCTTTGGTTGTCATTGTTAATATACTTCCAAACATATAATTATATACATCTATATTAAATCCTTTTGTTAAAGATGTAATAATAACACCAAAAGCTAGTGCTCCTGTTGAAACTAATGCTATTGTAATATCTCCCGCTTCTCCCTTTTTTTGACTTATTACTAATATTATAAATGATGCTATTATTACAATTGGTATTGCAACATACATTTCTGGCAAACCAAGAACTAATGCTAATGATAATGATGCAAAACCAACCTCACCAAGACCATGGCCTATCATTGAATATTTTTTTAATACTAGTATAACACCTATTAATGCCGCACAAAATGAAATAGCTGTACCACATATTAATGCTCTCTGCATAAATGGGTATTGTAATAAATTTATTAAAAATTCCATTTTCTAAAATCCTTTCCAATCTTCTATTTTTCCGTCAAACTTTATAGTTGTAGCCATACAAATAACACGAACATTCATGTTTTTTATTTCTTCTAAATCATGTGTTGCCATTATAATTGTTAATCCATGTTCTTTATTTAATTTATTTAAAATATCATATAATTCTTTAGTTATATTAATATCTAAACCACTGCATGGTTCATCTAATATGAGTAATTCAGGCTTTCTAATTAATGCTCTGGCTAACATTATACGTTGTCTTTGACCACCAGAAAGTTCTCCTATCTGTTTATTTATTATATTCTTTATATTTAATAATTCACACACTTCATCAAACTTTTTATAATCATCTTTTTTATAAAACGGTAGTACTTTATGTTTTTGTACCCCTGTCATTATTATTTCTTTAGCTGTTGCAGGGAAATTCAAATCTGTCATATTGTTTTGTGCTAAATATGAAATTTTTTCTGGTTTTATATTTGTTATAATTTCACCAGAATCTTTTTTATTTATTCCTACTATTGTTTTTATTAAAGTACTTTTTCCTGAACCATTTTCTCCAACCAAACATATATATTCATGTGGTTGTACATTAAAATTTACATTCTTTATAGCTGTATGTCCATTATATGAAGTTGAAACATTTTTTACTTCTAAAATATTCATAATTTCATTCGTATAATTCGTATAATCCGTATAAAATTACTTTTTATTATACAAATTTCTCCTTTCTTTTTATTATTATTTTATTATTATTATCTCTTTGTTATTTTTAATAATTTATTTATATTCTTAACACTTTTTTAATATTTCTTTCTTATGTTTTTAATAATTTTTCATTATATCTCTGTTTGGTTATTTTCATAATTATTTTTACTTCAATGCCTCTTTTAAATTTTCTAAATTCTGTCTCATTATACTAACATAGCTTGCCCCATTTTCTAATTCATCTTTTGAAACATTATGTACTGTATTAAACACAAGCATTTTAGCTCCTGTTGCTTCTGAAATAGTTCTAGCAATATTTCCAGTAGAATATTCTTTATAAAAAATTACAGGTATTTTATTTTTATTAATATATTCAATTACATCTTTTACCTGTGTAGTACTTGGTTCAGCATTTTCGCCACAAGTTTGATATGCACTTATGAAATCTAAATTATATCTTTCTATAAAATATGCATATGCAAAAGCACCTCCAAATGCAATTTTCTTATTTTCTGAATTATTTACTGTTTCTTCAAATTCTGAATCTAATTGAGAAATTTGTTTTATATACTCTTCTGCATTTTTTTTATAATATTGTGAATTTATAGGATCTAAATCACATAATTGATTTTCTATATTTTTTACCATTTCAATTGCATATAGTGGATTTAGCCATATATGAGGATCATATGTATGTGTATGATTATTAGAATTTTCTTCTTCATTTTCATTATGTGAATGAATATGATTTTCTATATGCTCTTCTTTTTCAGTAGTATAACTATTTGTTTTATTTTCTGAATTATGTTCTTCTTCAAATTTCTCTTCATTAATTAGCTTAACTGTTTTTGATAAATCTAATACATTAATATTATTCTTCATTCCAGATATTAAATTATCTGCCCAAGGTTCCATTTCACTACCAGTATATATAAATAAATTAGAATTATTTATATTAACCATATCTTGTGGAGTTGGCTCATAAGTATGACTTTCAGTGCCTGGTGGCAACAATAAAGTAACATTAACTTTATCTCCACCTATTTTTTTAGCAAAATCATATTGAGGAAACAGTGTTGCTATTATTTCTATTTTTTCGCTTTCTTTTTTATCTAAATTTTTAACTTTTATAATAATACTTGTTGTTATTATAAATATCATAATCAACACTATTAAAAATATTATATTTTTTTTCATTTCACTATCATTCCTTTAAATTATTTTTGTTTACATTTATCACATATTCCATATAAAACTGTTTTTCTATTATCTAACTCAAATTTATGTTCTTTATGTAAATGTTTTTGAATTTCTTTAATTTCGTTGCATTCTAAATGTATTATCTTATTGCATTTTTCACATTTCAAGTGGCAATGCTCTTCACAGTGTTTTTCTTCAACATATTGAAAACAACTACAATTTCTGTCTTCTAAATTATATTTTTTTACTATGTTTTGTTCAACTAATTCATTTAAATATCTATATACTGTAGCTTTTCCTATATTATCTCCTAAATTCTTGAAGTGTTTTATAATTTCATCTGCAGTTATATTGGAATCTTTATTTTCTTTTAAATATGATAATATCTTTTCTCGTTGTTTTGTATTATATTTATTTTTCAAAAAATCACCTCTTGTATTTTTGTAATTTGAAACTGAGTTTCATTTTATCATTTTAATGACAATATGTCAATATGTATTATAAGCATTTTTTCAAATTAAAAACGCCAATATACTTGTTAATACACAATTATATAAAAACTCTTTTTCTAATATTAATAGTATTAGAAAAAGAGTTTTAATAAAAATTTTAATATTCTTTTATTTCAATATTTTCAATAACCACATCTGTATTAGGCTTACCATTTGTATCAGTTTTTGTAGCAGCAATTTTGTCTACAACATCCATCCCATCTATAACCTGTCCAAATACTGTATGTGCAAAAAACAAATGCATACTTCCACCATAAATTTTATAAGCATCTAATAAATTTTGTGGATAACCATATTGTTTTAACATATTATAAGTACTTTCATCATAACTTGCTTGTTCTATAAAAAACTGACTTCCATTAGTATTTGAACCTGCATTTGCCATGCATAAAGCTCCTCTATATGGAACTAAATCATAAGAGAACTCATCCTCGAAATCTTTGCCCCACATACTTTCACCACCAGCACCTGTTCCTGTTGGATCTCCTCCTTGTATCATAAAGTCATTAATAACTCTATGGAAAGTTACCCCATTATAATATCCTTGTTTTGAAAGTGTTACAAAATTTTCAACTGCTTTTGGTGCAGAATCTTTAAAGAATTTCACAGTTATGTTTCCATAATTTTTCACATGAATTATAGCTATTGTATCACCTTTTTCAGGATTAGCAATTTGTTTTTGTGCTGATGAAACAAAGTCTATTTTTTCAATATCTGTTTGCTGTTTTGTATTATTGTTTGATGTTGAATTTGTATTATTGTTTTTATTTGATGTATTATTTGTATTATTTTTACTATTATTACATCCACATAAAGCAAATAACAAAATTGTACTTACAGTGATTATCAATATATATTTTAAAGTTTTTTTCATAAGTTTACCTCGTATAATGAACATAGAAACATTATACGAACTCCTTTCTTTAATTTTTTACTAATACTCTTCTATTTTAACAAAAACTTTTTCACTTTCACTATATTTTTTTTCAACCGAAATTTTTGTTATTTGAGTATCATCTTTAAATGCAATATTATTCATTGCATCTAAAATAATTTTTACAATATTATCAATATCCGGTTTCTTAGTAGGACTAATTGTATTTTCTAACATTTGTGTTTTTGCTGTTTTAGTTGTAGATTTTGGTATTTCAAAATGTGCAACTATATCCATTTTAATTCTTCCTTCTAATGTTTTGTATCTAGGATATTTTAATAAAAAATATTGTTCCACTAATTCTTCATAATCCTTTGTTCTTGTAGGTGTATATACTCTTCCTGTATAACTATTTAGTCTTGGCCTTCCTTTTCCTATTATTTTTGACGGAATTTCAAACTCATATACCATTTTTATTTCTCCTTGTCTACTAGTATTAGATTATATACATATCCTTTATATTTTGTATTAATAACTTTTTGACTTATAACTTTAAAGTTTTCGTTTTTAAATATTTTATTATAATAATCAGAATTTTGATTATCTATAATCCATACTCTTCCTGTACATTCATTTAAGAAATCTGTATTTGTGTATATTTTTAATTGCTCGCCAAATGCTTTGTATGCTTCTTCAACTCCCCAATTTGATGGATTATAATAAATTTGTTTATTGTTTGTAAAATAAAGTGAAACAACTGAACCTGTTCCAAAGTTTGACTCATCAAAAACTATTACATCATCTGGTTGTACATTTTCTTTTAAATATGATATTTGAGTCATATTATTACTATCATATGCTTCTTTTACTTGTTTATAATTACTGAACCCTGCCATTATTACTGTAACAGTACATATTATACCAATTATGTATTTATTTTTTTCTTTACTTATAAAATAACTTATAAAGAATATATATAATCCTGTTATAACAACTAAATATCTATAATATACAATTGATGTTTTTAAAGCTATTGTTACAATTACTGCTGCAAATATAACTGTAAAATATATTATTGCAGAGGTAATTGCATATTTGTATTGTTTGTTTTCTTGTTTATTTTCCTTATTTTTTTCTTCTTTTATTGTTTTATATATTCTATATCCAACATATATGTACAAAAGCATTGCTACTATAAATCCTGCTGTATTTTCTAAATTTCCTGTGTATTGAACCCCTAATAATTCCATTGGTGTTTTCGGAAATTCAAATCCTATCCAAAATCCTTTTGAAACATTTTTAAGTTGCTTCATAAAGTACAATATCCATGGAATATATGCAAGTAATTGAATTGCCCCAAATGATAATATTTTTATTATTGAACTTTTTTGTTTTTGTTTTATAAAATATCCTAATAAAATACAATTTATTATACCAGCAGCCATTAATCCATAATAATGTGAATAAATGCATAATAAACTTGATGTTGCAAAAATAATCCAATTTTTTACTGAATTATTTTCATTTTTATTATTATTTTCTTTTAAATCATTTCCTTTTGCCAATCTATATGCATAAATTGCTAAAATTGTAACAAGTAAAAGTGATAACGAATACATTCTAACTTCTGCTGCATATATGCAAATCACTGGTAAAAAATATGAGAAAAATGAAAATAGTGCTCCTGTTTTTTCTCCAAAGTCTTTACGAATATGTGTAAATCCTAAAATTCCTAGTATAGAAATACATACAGCTGAGAAAATCCTATATGCTATTATACTTCCTTCTATACTTGAGTTTGTTATTAAATAAATAATATGTAAAATCCAATAATATAAAATAGGATGAACATCATTTCCACCTATTTTCCAAATATCAGTAAAGGACTTATTTGCAAGTCCTACTGAATATGCTTCATCAAACCAAAGATTTGGATGGAATATACTTATACAATTAAAAATTATGCCTATTATAATTATTGCTATATGAATATTTTTAATTTTGAATTTCATTTTAATTTTCATTCCTTTCTTCTTTTCTTTAACTTTAAAAGATACAAATAATTATGAAAATTTTTTCGTGTTATATTTCCTTTTAAAATTTTTGTAATTAATCTCCTAAACAAATACCAATATTTCTAGCAGTTTTAACTAAATCATCATCCATAGTAACTTTCCTAATATTGCTTTCTGCAGTATTTCCAGAAACAGCACCAACTACTTTGTTATTTCCTACTACATCTTCTAATGAAACACAATCTAGTTTTCCATTTTTTAATACTGTTAATACATTAAATTTTCCTTGTAATGCTAATTCCATAGCCTTTGAACCATATTTTGTTGATAGTACTCTATCAAAAGCTGTTGGTGTTCCACCTCTTTGCATATATCCAAGCACTGTACATCTTGCTTCCAATCCTGTTAGTTCTTCTAATTGTCTTGCAACAACATTTCCAATACCTCCAAGTTTTGTATTATCCACACCAGCACCATTATCTCTTGTTCCTTCAACTGTAATTGTTCCACCTTTTGGCATTGCTCCTTCTGCAACTACTACTATACTAAAGTTTTTGCCTTTATTACGTCTGTCATTTATCTTTTCTACTGCTTTATCTATATCATATGGAATTTCTGGAATTAAAGCAATATCTGCTCCTCCTGCTATTGCTGATTCTAATGCTATCCAGCCTGCATACCTTCCCATAACTTCTAAAACCATTATTCTGTGATGTGTTTCACCTGTTGTGTGTAATCTATCTAATGCATCTGAAGCTACTGATACTGCTGTATTATATCCAAATGTGATATCTGTACATGCAACATCATTATCTATTGTTTTTGGAACACCTATGACATTTATTCCCTTTAATGAAAAGTCCCTTGCAGATTTTTGTGTTCCATCTCCACCTAAAGTGAACAAACAATCAAATTCATCTTTTTTTATATTTTCTACACATATATCTGACAAATCTTTATATACTACTTCTCCATTTGGTTCTACAACTTTGTAATGAAATACATTTGCATTTGTTGATGAACCTATAATAGAACCTCCTTTAGGTAGTATTCCTGAAGCTTTTCTACTGTCTGATGTACTTAGAGCTACATAATCATTTTTTAGTAATCCTCTGTATCCATCTATAAAACCATAGCATTCTACACCATTTTGCTCAGCTGTTTTTACAATTGCTCTAATAACAGCATTAAATCCTGAAACATCTCCCCCATTAGCTAATATAGCCACTTTTTTTACCATTTGTAATTCCTCCTTGTTTTTCTCTTAATGTTAATTTCGTTTTTTAAATTCTTTATTATTATACCAATTATTTGGAAATTTACAACCTTTATACAAAAAATAAAGACAAAAATGTTTTAACTTTCTGTTTAAACATTTTTGTCTTTATTACTATGTTTCTATAACTATTTATTAATTTAAATTTTTTATTTTTTCTTTAGGAAAATATTATTCAAAAACTTGTGTCATACATTTATATACTTTTCCAGGCCATGTTGTAGTATTACAATAACAAGTACCAACACCTGTAATAGTTGCTCCTCTATAAAGACTTGCTCCTGGTGTTAAATATTTTTGTCCTAACAATTTAATCATTGCTTCAAAACCTTGTTCATCTGTTGCATATGGTATTAATTTTCCACCACTCATTAAACTAGAATAATTATGTGTGTTCTGATGTTGTTTTGCTGAACACCAACCTGATTCTATACCACATATACCTAAAACAAATATTTCATTTACATTATATTTTTGGCAACATTCCCATATCCAAGCAGCATTTTTTTCTAATATTCCTGTTCTATCATATTTCATATTTGTAACTAATGTTACGAAATCCTCTTGTGACAATCCTGTTGTTTTAGATACATCCATATTAAAAGAAATTTTAACTTCACTTAATGGGATATATGTTTTTAATTCTTCATAATCATTTTGTGTGGTTTCATTCATTTTTACATATACAGGATTTACATTTGATCTTTCGATCATTGAACGGCTTGAAACTATATCTATCATATCATTTCTACTTGCCATTTCTATTCTATCTTCTTGTATATTCTGAACTTTTGTAGTTTCCTTATTCTCGTTATTGTCTTTTGTACCGTTTTCTGTATTTTCTGTATTTTCTGTATTTTCTATATTATTATTCTCATTTATGTTAGTATTTTCTAATTTTTGAATTTGTTCATTTTGTTCTATAGTTTCAGTAACACTTTTATTAGAAGTTTTTAAAATATTTCCATTAACATTATTTAGTATAATTCCTATAATTGTAAAAGTTAATAAAATAGTTATTACAACCATCATAGTAATTAATACTTTTTTATTTTTCATTTTCTCAACATCCTTTTTTTAATTTTGTCAAACGACAAATTAATTGTAACATATTTTGGATTAATTGTCAAAATTTACTTCAAACTAATATGTATTTTTTCTGTTTCAACACCAATTTCTCTGCATACTATATTCTGAATTTGAGCAACATCAGCTTCTTCCAATTTTTCTGCTTTTATGATAACACTAGTACTATTATCATTAACAAAAATAACAACATTTTCAAATCCCAAATTTTTAATTAAATTTTCTGCTATCATTATTGAATTTTTAGTATTATTAATACTGGTAATTTCTTGAGTTGAAATTGTTTTCTGTTCTGCAGATACTGTTTGACTTTCTAATAATTTTTGATATGTTTCTAGCATCTGTGAATACATTTTTTCTCTTTCCAATTTAGAGCTTGCAAAATATTCTGCACTCCCATAAGTATTTGCAGATGTTTGTTGATAGTTTCTATTTAATTCATTAGTGGTACTATTATTTTCTGATGTAGAAACTCCTGTGCCTATTTCACTTTGCAACTCACCATTTGAATTTAATTGTTCTTTGCTTTCATTTTCATTTAAACCATCTTCATTTTGTTCTTCAGTGCTTATTCCATCATTATCATCTACATTATTGCTATTTACTAATTTCGCATCTCCAATTCCAGCCATAGTTTCAGAATTCATTAAAGCTCCTGTTTCAAGAGTATTAGTAATATTAGATGTATAATTCATATAACCTACAGTTATTAGCATTAATGCCAATACAGAAATAATCACTTGGTTTTTTTTCAAAATTTTCATACATTAATCTCCTTTTATTTCTAAAAAATTTTTTAAATTTTTTCATAAAGTTATTGACTTCTCATAATTAGTTTTTCATTTCAAACACCTGAATTTTGTGTGTTGGAAGTCCTGTAGCAGCTTCTACTGCTTGAATAATATTACTTTTTACATTACTATTATTAGCTCCTTTAGCTATAATTACCGCTCCTTTTATTTCTGGTGTTATAACACTACTTGTAACAACTGATTTTTTTCCATTATTTTCTTCATATACCACTTCTTTTTTACTAGAGCTTTCATTTATTGTTCTAACTCCACCTTGTGTATCTTCTTCTTTTGTTATATTTTCTTGAATATCTTCATTATACATTGGTATTACTTTATTAGTTTCTTCATATGTTATTAAAACATTTACATCATCTACTCCATCTAATTTTTTTAGTATATTTTCAATTTGATATTCCAAATTATTACTATTATTCTCAATAATATTGTTATTTACTGTAGTATTTGCTAATACATTTTGTTTCTGTTCTTCTTTTGTTTCTTTTTTGTTACCGTTCCATATATAATTAATAAATATTATAGTAGCTATTAAAATTATTACAAATACAACTAAGTTCTCTATCGATTTTTTATCTCCTTTTTTTTCAATTTTTGTTAAGAATTTTTCCTTTAGTCCACTCATTATTTTCCTCCTTTCATTTGTTCATTTTCCTATAAAATATTTATTAATCATTCGTAAATTTTACATAATTTAAAAATAACTTTTGTGTTGTCAACTTTTTATGTATCTGATAAGTTTTAATTAATATATATTATAAAATTAAATATATTAAAGTGCGATTAATTTACAAAAATATTGTTTTCACTTACTTCATAAACACTACTTAAATACTCTTTCAATTTTCTTTTTTCACTTTCACTAATAACAGATTTTTCTTCTTCTTTATTTTTACTACTACCACCTATATCAACTCTAATGTTTTCAATATTTTCTACTATTGTTGTCACATTAGTATTATTGTTCTGATTTATAGATTCATTTTTTGCAACAATTTTTAAATCAATCTTACTTAATGTATATTCATCGTTGTTTAATATATCTAAATTAATATTTCCCACTGTATAACCTTTTTGAGTAATTTTTGTTTTAATATCTATTTTCAAATTCTCTTCATACATTTTTCTTATTGTATCTTCATTATTCAAATTTACATTTGTTGTAATAGTACTATTATTTGTGGAAGTATCTATATATGAATCAAAATTAATCTTATCGCTAATTTTATTACTACTGAATTTATTTATAATTGGTGATATTATGGTAAATAGTATAAATACTCCTATTACAACTTTAATATATTTACTATTACTGCTATTGGGTAAAATCATCTCAATTATAGTAGCAATTATTACAGAAACTATAATACCTTGAGCCCAAACACTAATAAATTCCAATATTTTCACTCCTTTTGCAATTTTGTAACATTGTTTTATGTAATCATGTAATACCTGCATTAGATATTTTTATAACTACTGTTACGCCTATAATAAGCATTACAGAAACACTTGTTAAAATAGCTAACAATAATTTAAATGTATCACCCATTTGTGATAATAATTTTATTATTTTGCTATCTGCAATTGGCTGACAAAGTGCTGCTCCTATGTAATACATTGACATTAGTGTAACCAGTTTTAATATAGGTATTGCACAAATTCCTATTATAATTACTACTCCCACAATGCCTAATGCATTTTTTAAAATGATACTACAACCCATAACTGTATCAACAGCATCTCCTAATATCTTCCCAACAACTGGTATAAAATTTGAAACCGCTGCTTTGGTTGTTTTAGCTGTTATTCCATCAACACTACTACTTAAACTTCCTTCTAAAGATGTTATTCCTACAAATAAAGTTAATATAATACCTAATATCCATATGCTGCTTGATTTAAAGAATTTAGCTAATTTATCTATTTGTACTTTGTCTGATATTTGTGAAATTATTCCTAATGCTGTTGAAACTAATACTATTGGAATTATTACATTAACTATAAAGTTACCAATTATTGTAATTATAAATAAGATTATTGGTTGAAGCATTCCTGCTGATACAATATTTCCTGTAGTTATCATTAATGTAATCAAAATAGGAATTAGTGAATTCATAAATCCAACTAAATTTTGTATAGATTCTTTTACCATATTAATTATATCTGCAAAACTTGTCATTACTAATGTTACTATTAATATATATTGAACATAATATGTAATTTGTGCAACACTTTTATTTCCTAATCCATCACTTATACTTTTTAAAATGCTGTGTATTACAATAATAACTATTATACTACTTATAACTGTAATAGAGCTTAATACCTCTTTTCCTAACAAACTACAGAATAACCTAATTAATTTTACATTATCAATATTTCCTGTAATTGCACTTGATAATAAGTTATTTAGGTCTATTTCAGGCATTGATTCTCTTGTATATTTTTCTGATTCATTAATAAAATCTGATATATTTAATGTATCTTTTTGTATATTTATAATTTCATCTGTGTTATTAGTAGTAGCTTCTGTATAGCCAAATAAACAAAATGGATTTATTAGTATAATAGTTTGCATAATAATTAAAATAATTAAAAATTTTTTCATTTTTCTTCCTTTTTTTAATTGCCAAAAAAGTGAATTATTAATAACTAATTTTTCACAATTAAATTTATGGTAATATTTTAATAACATTTTCCAAAAGGCTTGAAATTATTGGCACAGATACAGCTATAATCATTATTTTTCCACCTATGTCCATTTTATTTGCAATAGCTGTTTCTCCGGAATCTTTGCATATGCTTACTGCAAATTCAGTAAGTATAGCTATTCCAGTTATTTTAATTAGTAATGAAATAAATTTACTATTAATTGCAGATTTACTTGCTAAATTATTCAATAATTTAATCACCTCAGACAATTTATCAAAAACTAGCATTAATATTAGTGCACCAGCCATTAATGATATATATACTGCAAATTCAGGCTTGTACTGTTTTACTATAATAGTTATTACTAACGAGATTAATCCAATACCTATTATTTTTATAATATCCATTATTGTTTACCCCCACTTTTATAAATTGAACATTGTTTTTACAGTTGTAAATAAAGTACTAATTTCTTTTATTACCATTGTTAAAACAATAACCAATCCTGCTAATGTTGTCATCATAGCTTGATCTTCTCTTCCTGCTTTTGCTAATACTTGATGTAGTACTGCCACTAATATACCTACTCCTGCTATCTTGAATAATAAATCAATATTCATATGTATATATGCCCTCCTAATATAAAATTATATCAATACTATTACTATTACTAATCCTACTATAGCTCCTAACTTTTGGTATAACTTTTCATTTTTATTTTTCTCTTCTGTTGCTTGTGCTATTTGTTCTTCTAAAAACTCACACACCAGTTCTATTTGATTTATTTGACCATCGACATCTGTGCTTCCTAATAATCTTCCTAATGGTTTTATACTTTCTACATCTTCTTTTTTTAAATTTTCTGAATTATTCTCTAAAGCCTTTTCCCATGCTTCTCCTACCGTAAGAGTTGCTTCTTTATTTTTAGTAATCTCAACTGTATCTGCAAAAATTTTTCCTGCACTTCCTTTAATCTTTTGTGATATTTCATTAAAAATTTCTGGAATTGTAGCACAAGAAAAATTAATTTTTACTTCAAATATGTTTAATGCATTTTTTATTTCTTTTAATATTTGAACTCTACTAGAATATTTTTTTGAAATTAAAGTTCCTATAGTTGTGCTTGTACAAAACACACCTATCAATAAAATCCATTTAAGCACATACATGATTTTCACCTCTATACAATATATTCTAGTTATCTGTTTTTTAGAACTACATTTTTTATATATCCTCTTTTTTCTGAATCAAGGAAAACAATTTTTTCAAAAACTCCTAAATTAATCAATTTACTAATTTCTGGATTATATCTTAAATCTTGAATATTATTTCCATGTGCAGTAAAAATTCCTTTAACACCTGAACATATTGCATAATTAATAATTTCAGCATCCTCTTTATTTCCAATTTCATCTGCCACAATCACTTTTGGTGCTAAAGACCTTACAGCCATTTTTATTCCTATAGTTTTTGGTACATTATCTAACACATCTGTTCTTATTCCTATATCATTTTGCGGAACTCCTTTATGCATAGCAGCAATTTCCCCTCTTTCATCTATCACACACACATTTATGCCCTTAAAATTTATTTCTGGAATTCCATTACTTATTTTATTAACTATATCTCTTAACATTGTTGTTTTTCCAACTCCTGGTGGTGAAACTATTAAAGTATTGTATACAGTATTTTTCGAAATATCTATTATGTATTGAAGAATTGGTGTACAGCACCCTTTTATCTCTTTTGCTATTCTTATATTTAGTGAAAATAAATTTGTAACATTACTAACCTTTCCATCTTTTAAAATAACACTTCCACTAATACCTACTCTATGTCCTCCAGGAATTGTCAGAAATCCCCCACATATTTGATTCTGATAACTATATATTGAGCTATTGCAAAAATTTTGTAATATATTTAATATTCCTTCTGAATCAACTCCATGTTTTAAAACAATTTCATTTAATCCCATTTTCAATATAACTGGTCTATTCACCCTAATTCGTATTTCTTCTACTTTTTCAAAATTTACACATTCTATTTCTTTTACTAATTCTGGAGGAAGATTTTTAAATATAGTAATTTTAATCATTTCTTTTTTATCCATCTTTGGTTTATATCTCTCCTTACTTTGATTACTTTAGCTTTACAACAAAAAATAAACATACTATTAATATAGTATGTTTATTTTTTCTATAATAGAACTGTATTTTATAAAATTATTCATCCCAGTTATGGTAAACATTAGTTACATCATCTAAATCATCTAACATATCAAGAAATCTTTGCATTTTTGCTTCTCCATTTTCATCTAATGATGTATATGTTGTTGGAACCATTTGCACTTCTGCCTCTAAAAATTCCAATCCTTGTTCTTCCAATTTTTCACGAACTGCAGAAAAATCTTCTGGTGCTGTAGTTATTTCATATACTTCATCTTCTGCTGAAAAATCCTCTGCTCCACTTTCTAAAGCTAACATCATTAAATCATCTTCAGTCATATCTGTTGTTGTTCTATCAATAACAATTACACCTTTTTTATTAAACATATATGATACACAACCTGATGTACCTAAATTTCCTCCTGATTTATCAAATGCATGACGAACATCTGCAGCTGTTCTGTTTTTATTATCTGTACTACCTTCTACTATAACAGCAACACCATTTGGTCCATATCCTTCATATGTTACTTCTTCGTAATTTGCAGTATTTCCTGCTCCTGAAGCTTTTTTTATTGCATTATTTATTGTATCATTTGGCATATTTGCTGCTTTACATTTTGCTATTACATCTTTTAATTTTGAATTTCCTGATGGATCTGGTCCACCTTGTTTTACTGCTACTAATAATTCTCTACCTAATTTTGTAAATACTTTTCCTCTTGCAGCATCTGCTTTACCTTTTTTTGCTGCAATGTTATGCCATTTTGAATGTCCACTCATTTTTTAATTCCTCCTATATTGTTTTTATTCTAATAATAATTGAATCTATTATAACATACTATTTTTATTTTTTATAGAGTTTTTATTAAATTTTTCTAATTCTTACTTACTCATCAAGACTTTATATTGTAGAGTAGGCAGAAAACTAGTATTATGTAGTCACAAGAATATATATTGTGATTACATAATACTAGTTTTCTGCCGGTCAATTGCAAAAGAAATTAATAATTAGTACCTACTCCGTTCTCAAAGCCTTTACCGGATCCTTCTTCGCAGCCATCTTAGCAGGAATCCACCCACCAATCAAAGTCAATCCTACACTAATTGCAACTAACAAAACTGCATAAATAGGTTTTAACACAGCTATATTCTCTAAATCAGTCAATCCCTTTAAAACACTATTTATCGGAATCAACATCAACCTTGCAATCAAAATACCTAAACCACCTGAACATAACCCTATAATAAATGTTTCTGCATTAAACACCCTAGTTATATCTTTCTTTCTAGCACCAATAGCACGTAAAATTCCTATTTCTTTTGTTCTTTCTAAAACAGAAATATATGTAATTATTGCAATCATTATTGTAGATACAACCAATGAAATAGCTGAAAATGCTACTAAAACAATAGTTATTGCATCCATTATTCCAGAAGTCATTCCTGTTAGCGTTTCAGATAAATCCATATAAATTACTTTATCATCATTATTTTTTCCTTCATTATATTTATCTAAATATTGTATTAATTCATCTTTATTATCAAATGATGTTGGACATAAAATTGCAGCAGCAGGAATTTTAGTTCCACCTAAAACCCAAAGCATATTTGTTTTTCCATCTTCATCTTGAAATTTCTCTTTTGTAAATATATTGTAATCTGCTTCTTGTTGTGCTTTTACAATTTCTGAATTAATATTTTTATCTATTATTTGTTCTGCCAAATCATTACTATATGCAATTCCTCCTGCTAATAATGATATTTTCACACTAGGTTTTGATCTTACAATACCAACTATTTTTAATGTAATATTATCATCTGAATTATACATCTCATCATAATTGCTTTTTGGCATAAAACCATACTGTGTTTTAACATAATAATCATCATTAGAAACTATTTTTAATTCTGTTCCAACTATATCTTCAAATTTTATTGGTTCACCATTTTCAGTATTAAAACCTAGATTTTTCATTGTTTTAATATCTACTCTATTTTTATTGTCTACAACTAAAACAACATCAGTTGTATTGCTTGGATATTCACCCTCTAATATATCATAATATTCTTTTAAATAATCTCTATTTTTATCAAGCATTTTTGGATATGTTGTTACAGACATATTAGTCATACCATTAGCTGTACTTTGAGCTTGTTGGTTTATACCAGCTGAAAATTGAACTGGTTGAACTTTATTATCAATTTTTCTTAATGCATTCATTGATGTAACATGAATATATCCTATACTACTACAAATGTTCTTATCTGCACTTTCTATATAATTTCTATATTCATCTGAAATAATGTTTTTATGTATTTTAGAGCTAAATGTTGAATCATATAATACAACCTCATCAGTATCTGCATATTCTGCAGTTCCTTTCATAATACTTGAAACCTCATCAGATTGTTCTTTCATAGTTTCTTCATCAATTTCCGCAACTTGTGTATTAATAATTATAGGAAATTTATCCATTGCATCTTTCATGTATTCATCTATTTTAATTTGAAACCCAGATGATAAACTTAGTATTATAGCTATTCCTATTATACCAATACTTGATGCAAAAGAAGTAAGTAATGTTCTTCCTTTTTTGGTCCATATATTTGTAAAAGATAGTTTTAAAGCTGAGAAAAATCCCATTGAAGTTTTCTTCATTTTGTAATCTTTATTTAATGTTTCAGTTTCACTTACCGGATTAGAATCACTTATAACTTCTCCATCTTTTATATTTACAATTCTTGTTGCATATTCTTTTGCAAGTTCTGGATTGTGAGTTACCATTATCACTAATTTTTCCTTAGCAATTTCTTTTATTAAATCCATAATTTGTACTGAAGTTTCTGAATCTAATGCACCTGTAGGTTCATCTGCTAAAATAATATCTGGATTGTTTACTAAAGCTCTTGCAATAGCAACTCTTTGCATTTGACCACCTGATAACTGATTTGGCTTTTTATTTGCATGGTCTTTTAGTCCTACTTTTTCTAATACATCTAATGCCCTTTTTCTTTTTTCTCTTGATGAAACTCCACTTAATGTCATACTCATTTCAACATTTGATAAAACTGAAATATGGCTTATTAAGTTATAACTTTGAAAAATAAAACCAACTGAATTATTTCTGTATGAATCCCAATTTTTACTTTTAAAGTCTTTTGTAGACTTTCCATTTATTATTAAATCTCCTGAATCATATTGGTCTAAACCACCTATTATATTTAGCAATGTAGTTTTTTCACTTCCACTTGTTCCAAGTATTGCCACAAATTCATTTTCACGAAAATCTAAACTTATTCCTTTTAAAGCATGTTGTATGAAATCCCCTGTTTTAAAACTTTTTTTTATATTTCTTAATTGTAACATTGTATCCTCCCAACATTTTATTAATTTAACATTTCTTATTTTATATTTTCTTTTAGAAAAAGTCAAACTGTTTTCAAAATTCCAAATATTTGTATTTTCGACTATGAATTGCACCTTACAACACAGTTCAAAAATAATAATATATTAAATTTTTCCTAGATATTATTATTATTTTATTATATTAAAAATAGGTAAGTTCATTACTTACGCACAATGTTCACATTTATGTTCTTTTAAATTACAAATTTTTTTAATTTCTTCTTCAGAATACTTACCTTGTTTTCTATAATAATCCGCAATAGCTTCATGTATAGCCTCTTCTGCTAAAACAGAACAATGCAATTTTACAGGTGGTAATCCACCTAGTTCATTAACAACATCTTTATTAGTTAATTTTAATGGTTCTTCCGCAGACATAGACAAACTATCTATGTTCATCTTCTTTACATCAATTCTTAATGCATATCTTCCTTTAGTAGATATTTTCAAACTATCAACTCCGATTATATTTCAGGTACTATTATTTTTTAATATTAGCAAAATATTTTTTTATTGTCAAATATCCTTATAGATACAACAGGACTAAGACATAAAAATTTTACTCATGCCTTAGTCTTGATATATATATTGCAAGTTTTCTAATTAGATAATTACATAAAATTATGCTATATCACTATTTTTTATAAAAGTAGCAATTTGACTAATAATTCCGCAAGCTTGCTGAATTTGTCTATCATTAAATCCACTTAATACCTGTTTAGTTTCTCTCCTTATTCTATTATCTTTTCCAAATAGAATATAATCTGCAGAATACCCTGTTAAATCGCATAATCTTTCTAATTTTTCATATGATAAACTACTTTTTCCTTTTTCAACCATACCTAAAAATTGCCCAGAAACACCTATCTTTTTAGCAAATTTTTCTTTTGTCAATTTTAATTCTTTTCTTATACCCTCAATCCTTTTTCCAACTTCTTCCTTCATATTTTTCATATAATATATTTACTATATTATATTTCCTCCCTTCAAAATCATAATATTACTTTCAATATAACATACAAAAATATGACAAAAAGTGATATTTTATATCTATACGTATATGGTAAACTAAAAAAATTTATGTTATATATAATATATATTTTATTTAAAGGAGGGAATTTAAAATGTATTTTTTATAAAATACATTAAATAGTTATGGAAAAAGCACCTATGACTTTATTATTAGTTGAAGACAATATTGATGAATGCAATATTTTTGAAAAGTATGTAAGTACCAAAAGCAATGTAAAATTTATTGGCATAACAGGTTCAGATATAGAAGGTTTAGAATATATAAAAAAATTTAATCCGGATGGAATTATATTAGATTTAGAATTACATAAAGGAACCGGAAATGACACAAGCTTTGCATTATTAGAAACTATATCCAAAATGAAATTTGCCAAAAAGCCTAAAATAGTAGTAACAACCATAGTATCTTCCGAATCTGTATATAATTACCTTCATGATAAAGGTATAGATTTAATCTTTTATAAAAAACATAAAAATTACTCTGCTGAAAATGTAATTAATACTTTATTATTGTTAAATGATTATTCTTCAGATACACCTATCAGTACTATTCAATATATCAAAGATACTAATTCAAATGATTTAGAAAAATTAATTTCTGATAAAATAAACTATGAATTAGATTTAATAGGAGTAGGTTTACACCTTCAAGGACGCAAATATTTATATGACGCAATTTATTATATTCTAAATCAGGATAAATCAGATACCAGAATAACTGTTGTACAATATTTGACTAATAAATACAAACGTTCTAGTAGTACAATTAGCAGAGCTATGCAAAATGCTATTTTACACGCTTGGAGACGATCAAGCTTAGAAGACTTAGAAAAAAATTATACAGCAAAAATCAATTATGAAACTGGTATTCCAACACCAACTGAATTTATGTACTATTATGCAGATAAAATTAAAAAGGCAATTTAAAATGAAGTGAACTTTTTGAGTTTCACTTCATTTTAAATTGTTTTTTATTTTTTGTCACATTTTATCATATTTTGTCGTTTAATTGCACTTCCTTTTATCATCTGTACTTGCGGGTATGGATGATATTTTTTTGTTATGTACTGAATGTACAAATAATTTTAGGGAAGTGAGATTATGTGGGATAGATTCTGGGAAATCTGGGAATGGCTCATAAGAGGTAACTAGCATAATTTCAATCAAAGAGTAATTAATATATTATTTTCAAATGAATGTAATATTTGATTACTCTTCTTTTTTGTTGTATAATTGTTTCAAAATTAGTTAAAGGAGATTTTTTATGTATATTGAACTTGTTAAGCTTTCTGCTATAAATTTATTTATGAGTATTATAATTTTTAAAATATTAAAAGATAAAAAAATTTGTAATCTTAAAAAAATTTTTATTTTATTATCAAGTTGTTTTATTACTTGTTTTGAATATTTGACAAAGAAATATGTTGATATTGTTTCTGTATTATTTTTAAGTTATTTTTCGTATAGTTTCATTATTTGTAAATTAACTAGCACCAATTTTGGGTATTCTTTGTTAATCACAGTTATATCTTGTTCTATTTCTTTTTTACTATATTTTATTTCAACATTTATTACTGCAATTTTAGTATCAATAATACCTAATTATAATTATGAAAATATTCTAACAATCTTTGGAGCTTTGGGGATAGAAACTACTTTTATATTTTTGATTTTTAAAATTAAAAGATTTAGAAATGGTTTTCCCTTCCTACAAATTAATAAATATAATCACTACTTGGATATATTAATTTTTATAATATGTATAACAGCATTATTTATTTACTTTTTAATGTCTAACTATTCTGTCATTTCTTTTAAGGATACATCTATTATAATAACTATATTTATATTAGTTTTATCAATAACACTATATAAATCCTTCATAATCTACCAAAAACAAAAACTTTTAGAAAAAACGCTAAAAGATTATGAGCAAGAAATAGCTGAAAGTAAAAATAAATTTGAAATACTTCTAAAAGAGAAGAACAATTTAGTAAAAGCAAATCATGAGTTTTATCATAGACAACAAGCATTAAACTTAAAATTAGATAATCTAATAAAAAGCAACAAAACACTATTCAAAGAAGAATATGGAAGTATCATAGACAGGATAGATACTTTATCTAAAGAATATACTACAACTATTTCAAATACTGAAACTCAAGCCATATTACCTAAAACCAATATTTCTGAAATAGATGACATGTTTATTTATATGCAAAATGAATGCAAGAAAAATAATATTGATTTCACATTAAGACTAACTAGTGATATTTATCAATTAATAAATAACATTATACCTAAAAACAAATTTGAAACTTTAATTGGAGATTTAATACGAAACTCAATAATTGCAATCAATTACAGTTCTAATACAAACAGAGCAATTATGATTATTTTAGGAATTAAAGACAATACTTATGAATTCAGCATATATGACACTGGAATAGAATTCAAAATAGAAACCTTATCTAAATTAGGGCTAGAACACGCCACAACACATGCAGATACTGGTGGTACAGGAATAGGATTTATAACAACATTTGAAACACTAAAATACTGCAATGCAAGTTTAATAATTACAGAATTTTCAGATAGAAATTTCGAATATACAAAATCCATTACTATTAAATTTGACTCTAAAAACAATTATATAATAGAAACATATAGAGCTGATCAATTTCCAGAAAATCAAAGAGTTAAAATATATCCAACAAATATTAAAATATGAAAAAAAATAAAAGAAGAAGGAAAACAAAAAAGTTTTTCTTATCACCTCATTCGGAGCAAAAAATTTTTACTTTTGAAAA
>UMJX01020160.1_pt1 | contig 32666 bp, 29 predicted proteins | sample 1966131 | NCBI WGS metagenome assembly UMJX01 (sample SAMEA4836162, study PRJEB28245) | human gut metagenome | biome: gut microbiome; material: fecal sample | place: Denmark | collected 2008 | reverse complement strand
CCTTTTTTCATTATGACAAATAAGAAGAAAAGGAAAGGGTTCCGCTGTTTTATGCAGCTGCGGAGTATGAAACAACCGGCTGGAAAGTCATTTCCTTTTCTTCGGGTTTAAAATTGCCAAAAAGGCAGAACGGAGAATAAAAACATGGCATTAAATAAGAAAACAGTTGATGATATCAACGCCAAGGGCAAGAGAGTCCTTGTAAGATGTGACTTCAATGTACCACTGAAAGCTGGCGAGATCACAGATGATACCCGTATCAAAGCTGCTCTTCCTACAATTAAGAAGTTATTAAACGATGGTGGAAAGGTAATCCTTTGCTCCCATCTTGGAAAAGTAAAGAACGGACCAAACGAAGGAGAGTCCCTTGCACCGGTTGCCAAGAGACTTGAGGAGCTTCTCGGACAGAAAGTAAACTTCGTATCTGATTACAACGTAACAGGCGAGGCAGCTACAAAGGCTGTTGAGGAAATGAAAGAGGGAGAAGTTGTATTACTTCAGAATACCCGTTTTCGTGGCGCTGAGGAGACAAAGAACGGTGAGCAGTTCTCTAAGGAACTTGCTGATCTTGCAGACATCTATGTATGTGATGCATTCGGTTCCTCCCACAGAGCACACGCTTCTGTAGCTGGTGTTACAAAGTTCATCACTGCAAAGGGTGGACAGAATGTTGTTGGTTACCTGATGGAGAAGGAGATCGCCTTCTTAGGAAATGCTGTTGAGAATCCGGTACGTCCATTCGTAGCAATCCTCGGTGGTGCTAAGGTAGCAGACAAACTCAACGTTATCAACAACCTGCTTGAGAAGTGTGATACCCTTATCATCGGTGGTGGTATGGCTTACACATTCATCAAGGCTCAGGGATATGAGATCGGACTTTCTCTCTGTGATGATGAGAAGCTTGATTACTGTAAGGAAATGATGGCTAAGGCTGAGAAGATGGGCAAGAAGATCCTTCTTCCTGTAGATGCTGTTACCATCAAGGATTTCCCGGATCCAATCGACGGACCTGTAGAGACAGAAGTATGTGATATCACAGCTATGCCGGCAGACCGTGAGGGATGCGATATCGGACCTAAGTCCGCAGAGATGTTTGCAGATGCTGTTAAGACAGCTAAGACTGTTGTATGGAACGGACCGATGGGTGTATTCGAGAACCCGACACTTGCAGCTGGTACACTTGCAGTAGCTAAGGCTCTTGCAGAGACCGATGCAACAACAATCATCGGTGGTGGAGATTCCGCTGCAGCTGTTAACCAGATGGGTTATGCTGATAAGATGAGCCATATTTCTACCGGTGGTGGAGCTTCCCTTGAATTCTTAGAGGGTAAGGAACTGCCAGGCGTAGTAGCAGCAGACGATAAATAAAAGACAGTTAAATTATTTACAGATTAGGAGAAATAAAAATCATGGCAAGAAAGAAAATCGTAGCCGGCAACTGGAAAATGAACATGACTCCAAGCCAGGCTGTAAAGTTAGTAGAAGAGTTAAAGCCATTAGTAGTATCTGATAGCGTAGATGTTGTTTACTGTGTACCTGCAATCGATATCGTACCGGTTGTAGAGGCTGTGAAAGGAACCAACGTACAGGTTGGTGCCGAGAACATGTACTTCGAAGAGAAGGGTGCATACACAGGTGAGATCTCCGCAGAGATGCTGGTAGACGCTGGTGTTAAGTACGTTGTAATCGGACATTCCGAGAGACGTGACTACTTCAAAGAGGATGATGTTCTCTTAAATAAGAAGGTTAAGAAGGCAATCGAGGCAGGACTTACTCCAATCCTTTGCTGTGGAGAGACTTTAGAGCAGAGAGAGATGGGTGTAACACTTGACTGGATCAGACTTCAGATCAAATCTGATCTTGCAGGCGTTGCAGCAGCAGACGTTGCAAACATGGTAATCGCTTATGAGCCAATCTGGGCAATCGGAACAGGCAAGACTGCTACATCCGATCAGGCACAGGAAGTCTGTGGCGCAATCCGTGCATGTGTAGCTGAAATCTATGATCAGGCTACTGCTGATTCTGTTCGTATCCAGTACGGCGGATCTGTAAATGCAGGAAATGCAGCAGAGCTGTTCGCAAAGCCGGACATCGATGGTGGTCTGGTTGGCGGAGCATCCCTGAAAGCTGATTTCGGTAAGATTGTAAACTACTAGAATCTGATTTTGTATGGTTATAGGGCTATTCATCTGAATTTCAGGTGAATAGCCTTTGAAATTTTACACATGAAGAAAAAATGTCTGGAATGTGTCGTTCTCTTGTTGTTTATTTTTGCTTTGACACATGGCATCATCCAAAATACACAGCCGCTGAAAGAGACTAAGGAAGTACAAACTGAATATGAGGAAAAAACCTCCCAGGTCACGGAACAATCACAGGAAACCGAGCCGGAAGTACAGGATCTGGAAAACCAGATTTTAAGGACTGCCTCCGGAAAGTTTTTTCAGAAATATCCGGTGGATGAAGCCTTTATGGGATGGATTGAAACGAAGTATGGGAGCGGTGTGCTGCAGAGTCTGTATACACAGCTGGAAAACGGAAATCAGGACCCGGATCTGTGGTATCGGTTTACCGGAAACAGCATGCATGTTCTGTGGCTTATGTATTGCAGGCAGCAACAGTATATGTCATATTCGTATGAGGATGTGATCTGGAAAGAAGCATCCGATCCGGCATGCATCCGTCTGGATTTTGTCGGGGATATCTGTCTGGATGAGAATTGGTGTACGGGGAAGACGGCAAAGAATCATATGGCGGATTATTTTTCCGATGAAGCAAAAAAGGAACTGATTTCGGCAGATTTTACGATGGCAAACAATGAGTTTGCTTATACAACACGGGGACAGCGGCAGGTTGGCAAAGCATACTGTTTTCGGGCAGATCCCAAAGATGCCGGATTCCTGCGCACACTGGGAATAGATATGGTCTCTGTGGCAAATAATCATGTGTTTGATTATGGTGAGCAGGGATTTTTAGATACGCTGGATGCATTGCATGCAGCGGGAATTTCGTACAGTGGTGGTGGCAGAAATCTGACAGAGGCAAGCGCTGTGCGTTATGTGGTCACAGGTGGACGAAAGATTGCGATTGTATCTGCAACGGAAATCGAAAGGTTTTATCATTTTACACAGAAAGCCCAGAAGGAGAAACCGGGAGTATTAAAGACCCAGCAGGAAGAGGTATGGAAGAAAGAACTGAAGCGTGCGAAGAAGAACAGTGATTATGTGATCGCGTATGTTCACTGGGGAACAGAAGGAAAGATCCATTATGGGCAGGATCAGACAGAGATTGCAGACCTTTGTGTAAAAGCTGGTGCAGACGCCGTGATTGGTGGACATCCGCACCGTCTGCAGGGCGTTGAGTTTATAAAAAATGTGCCGGTGGCATACAGCGTGGGAAATTTCTGGTTTTCTACCGGAAAACTTTACACAACGATTGCACAGATTCAGATTGATGATTCCGGCAGTCTGAAATTGCGGATGATTCCGTGCATACAGGATTCGCTTACGACTTCGATTCTGACAGAAAAAAAACAGATCAAAGCATTTTATCATTATCTGGCAGACATCTCCAATCATGTGGGAATTGATGAAGACGGATTCTTTTATCCGTATAAAAATGTCGAAAAACCAGGAGTTTCTCCTTATGCCTATACGTCCGGAAGGCGTTATGGACAGTATTTTGATGATGTGGATCTGGATTTAAAATCGATAGATATCGTGGGAAATTTGCAGTGAACACTTGCAATCCCGTCCAAATTATGTAATATAATAAGTGTTTGTGTAACAATAATGAAGTACAATAGTATAGGATTGTTACAATGGAAAGAGAGGATGAATTATGAGCAAAAAACCTGTTGTTTTAATGGTTCTTGACGGTTATGGTCTGAATGACCGTACAGAGGGAAATGCTATTGCGCTGGCAAATACCCCGGTGATGGATAAATTAATGAAGGAATGTCCTTTTGTAAAAGGACAGGCTTCCGGCCTGGCAGTAGGACTTCCAGACGGACAGATGGGTAACTCTGAGGTTGGACATATGAATATCGGTGCCGGCCGCATTATTTACCAGGATCTGACCAGAATTACCAAGGCAATCGAAGACGGTGACTTTTTTAAGAATAAGGCACTGCTTGCAGCCATGGATAATTGTAAGAAAAATGATTCGGACCTGCATCTGTGGGGACTTCTTTCCGATGGTGGTGTGCACAGTCATATTACACATCTTTACGGACTGCTTGAGATGGCAAAGAAGCAGGGACTGAGCAAGGTATATGTTCATGCATTCTTAGACGGACGTGATACACCTCCTGCATCCGGAAAAGAATTTATCGAAGAGCTGGAAAAGAAGATGAAAGAGATCGGTGTTGGAAAGATTGCTTCTTTATCCGGACGTTACTATGCAATGGATCGTGATAATAACTGGGATCGTGTACAGAAAGCCTATGATTCCCTGACAAAGGGGGAGGGCATTCAGGCAGAAGATGCCGTAAAGGCAATGGAAGATTCTTATGCAAAGGATGTAACAGACGAGTTCGTACTTCCTACCGTAATTACAGAGAATGGAAAACCGGTCTCTGTTGTAAAAGAGAATGATTCCGTGATCTTCTTTAACTTCCGTCCGGACCGTGCCCGTGAAATGACACGTGCATTCTGTGATGACAAGTTTACCGGATTTGACCGTCCGTTCATTAAGACAACATTTGTCTGCTTTAAGGACTATGATGAGACGATCCCGAACAAGCTGATCGCATTTGAAAAAGAGCATATTGTAAATACATTCGGTGAGTACCTGGCAAAGTGCGGAAAGACACAGCTTCGTCTGGCCGAGACAGAGAAGTATGCACATGTTACATTCTTCTTTAATGGCGGAGTGGAAGAGCCAAACGTTGATGAGGCACGTCTGCTGGTAAATTCCCCGAAGGATGTTGCAACATATGATCTGAAGCCGGAAATGAGTGCTCCGGAGGTTGGTATGGATCTTGTTGAGGCTATTAAGTCAGACAAGTATGATGTGATCGTTATCAACTTTGCAAACCCGGATATGGTCGGACATACAGGTGTGATTCCGGCAGCCATCAAGGCAGTCGAGCGTGTGGACGGACTGGTAGGAGATGCAGTCCAGGCGGTGAAGGATATGGATGGTGTTCTGTTTATCTGTGCAGATCATGGAAATGCAGAGAAAATGATTGACTACGAAACAGGTGAGCCACATACTGCCCATACAACCAATCCGGTACCGTTTATTCTCGTAAATGCGGATCCGAAGTATACACTGCGTGAGGGCGGATGCCTGGCAGATATTGCCCCGACCCTGCTTCAGATTATGGGATTAGAGCAGCCGAAAGAGATGACCGGAAAGAGTTTGTTAATCGAAAAATAAAAGAATAAGGAGAGCGAAAATGAAGGAATTTAAACCATTCAAAGAAGGAAAAGTAAGAGAAGTCTATGATAACGGAGACAGCCTGATCATTGTAGCTACTGACCGTATTTCCGCATTTGACAACATTTTAAAGAACAGGATTACGGACAAGGGCGCAATTCTGACCCAGATGTCAAAGTTCTGGTTTGATTTTACAAAGGATGTTGTTCCGAATCATATGATTTCTGTAGATGTCAGGGATATGCCGGAATTTTTCCAACAGGAGCGTTTTGACGGAAACAGCATGATGTGCAAGAAGCTTGAGATGCTCCCAATCGAGTGTATCGTTCGTGGCTATATCACAGGAAGCGGCTGGGCAAGCTACAAAGAAAACGGCACGGTGTGTGGCATTAAGCTTCCAGAAGGACTGGTAGAGTCTGATAAGCTTCCGGAGCCGATTTATACACCGAGTACCAAGGCAGATCTGGGCGATCATGATGAGAATATTTCCTTCGAGCAGTCGGTAGATGTGTTGGAGAAAATTTATCCTGGAAAAGGACTTGATTACGCAACACAGATCAAGGATTGCACCATCGCTCTCTACAAGAAATGTGCAGAGTATGCACTTTCCAAAGGAATTATCATTGCAGATACCAAGTTTGAGTTCGGTCTGGATGAGAACGGTAAAGTCGTTCTCGGTGATGAGATGCTTACACCGGACAGCTCCAGATTCTGGCCACTGGAAGGGTACAAGCCGGGACAGGGACAGCCTTCTTTCGACAAGCAGTATGTCAGAGACTGGCTCAAGGCAAATCCGGACAATGATTTCCTTCTTCCGGAAGAAGTTGTTACAAAGACCGTTGATAAGTACAAAGAAGCATATGAGCTTCTGACAGGTAAGCCTTTTACAAGATAGATATAGGAGATCACAATGATTCAGAATAACAGTTATGATGCGGATACACTTCATGAGGAGTGTGGCGTCTTCGGAATGTATGATTTTGACGGTGCAGATGTAGCATCGACAATATATTATGGACTGTTTGCCCTGCAGCACCGCGGCCAGGAGAGCTGCGGTATTGCAGTCAGCGATACCAGCGGTCCTAAGGGCAAGGTTCTTTCCTACAAGGGAATGGGACTTGTAAATGAAGTGTTCGCACCGGAAAATCTTGAGCAGATGAAGGGGGACATCGGAGTCGGACATGTACGTTACTCAACGGCCGGTTCTTCTACCCGCGAAAATGCCCAGCCACTCGTGTTAAATTATGTCAAAGGTACATTGGCACTTGCCCACAATGGCAATCTGATCAATGCACCGCAGCTTCGTAAGGAGCTGGAATATACGGGAGCAATTTTCCAGACCACCATTGATTCTGAGGTGATTGCCTACTATATCGCAAGGGAACGGTTGAATTCCCAGTCAGCAGAAGAAGCTGTGCGCCGTGCGTGCCAGCGTCTTAAGGGAGCTTACGCACTGGTTGTGGCAAGTCCGCGTAAATTGATCGGGGCGCGTGACCCATACGGCTTTAAGCCGCTTTGTATCGGAAAGCGTGACAATTCTTATATTATCACATCGGAAACCTGTGCACTTGACACCATTGGTGCAACATTTGTGCGTGATGTGCTGCCGGGAGAAGTTGTGACCATTTCTCCGGAAAAAGGTATTGAGTCCGATATGACCATGGCACTTCCGAAAGAAAAGGAAGCACGCTGTATTTTTGAGTACATCTATTTTGCAAGACCGGACAGTCATATTGACGGGGTGAGTGTATATGCAAGCCGGATCAAGGCCGGAAAGTTTCTGGCACAGGATTCCCCGGTAGAGGCAGATCTGGTGACAGGTGTGCCGGAGTCCGGAAATGCTGCAGCACTTGGCTATTCTCTGGCATCCGGGATTCCGTATGGTACAGCCTTTGTCAAGAACAGCTATGTGGGACGTACGTTTATCAAGCCAAAGCAGAGCAGCAGGGAATCCAGCGTACAGGTGAAGCTGAATGTGCTGCGTGAGGCAGTGGCAGGGAAACGTGTCATTATGATCGATGATTCGATTGTAAGAGGTACGACATCGGATCGTATTGTGCGCATGTTAAGGGATGCAGGAGCAACCGAGGTGCATGTACGCATCAGTTCTCCGCCATTTTTATGGCCTTGTTATTTCGGAACCGATATTCCGGCGCGTGAGCAGTTGATTGCCTACAACCGTACGATTGAAGAGATCTGCCAGATTATCGGAGCAGATTCCCTTGGTTATCTCGGAATCGACCGTCTGAAAGAAATGGCGGAAGGACTTCCGATCTGTACCGGCTGTTTTACGGGCAAATACCCGATGGAACCGCCGAAACAGGACATTCGCGGAGAGTATTATGACAAAGAGATTGATCTTGAGCGCAAGATGAGCCGATAAGTTGTTACCAATGTATTCAAATAAAAGGAGAAGAACATGAGCACAGACAGATATACAAGCCCTCTTTCCGAGCGTTATGCCAGCAAGGAAATGCAGTACATTTTTTCCCAGGATATGAAGTTTTCCACATGGAGAAAACTCTGGATCGCACTGGCTGAGACAGAGATGGAATTCGGACTTTCCGAGAATGGAAAGCCGGTCATCACACAGGATATGATTGATGAGATGAAAGAACATGTCAATGATATTAATTATGATGTAGCAGTTGCACGTGAAAAACTGGTGCGTCATGATGTCATGAGTCATGTGTATGCTTATGGACAGCAGTGCCCGAAGGCAGCCGGTATCATTCATCTGGGGGCTACTTCCTGCTATGTCGGAGATAATACAGACATCATCATTATGAATGAGGCATTAAAGCTCGTACATAAAAAACTGGTCAGCGTGATTGCGGAGCTGTCCAATTTTGCAGAAAAATATAAGGATCAGCCGACCCTTGCATTTACGCATTTCCAGCCGGCACAGCCGACAACAGTCGGAAAGCGTGCAACACTCTGGACACAGGAGTTTCTGATGGATCTGGAGGATCTGGAGTATGTACAGAGTACGTTAAAACTGCTCGGATCGAAAGGAACGACCGGTACACAGGCAAGTTTCCTGGAACTTTTTGACGGGGATCAGGAGACGATCGATAAGATTGATCCGATGATCGCAGAGAAAATGGGATTTAAGTCCTGCTATCCGGTTTCCGGACAGACCTATTCCCGTAAAGTGGATACCCGTGTTTTAAATGTTTTAGCAGGGATTGCTGCCAGTGCGCATAAGATGTCTAACGATATCCGTCTTCTGCAGCATTTAAAAGAAGTAGAGGAGCCATTTGAAAAGAACCAGATCGGATCTTCTGCGATGGCATACAAGCGCAACCCGATGCGGAGTGAGCGTATCGCTTCCCTGTCCCGCTATGTGATGGTAGATGCATTAAATCCGGCCATTACTTCTGCAACACAGTGGTTTGAACGTACACTTGATGATTCTGCAAACAAGCGTCTGTCGGTTCCGGAAGGATTCCTTGCAATCGATGGTATCCTGGATCTGTGCTTAAATGTTGTAGATGGCCTGGTGGTATATCCGAAGGTAATTTACAAGCACTTTATGGCAGAGATTCCATTCATGGCAACCGAAAATATTATGATGGATGCCGTAAAAGAGGGTGGAAACCGTCAGGAACTGCACGAGAAAATCCGTCAGCTGTCCATGCAGGCAGGAAAGACCGTCAAGGAAGAGGGTAAGGATAACAATCTGGTAGATCTGATTGCAGCAGATCCGGCTTTTGGTCTGACAAAAGAACAGATCGAGGCAAACTTAAAACCAGAGCTGTATGTGGGTCGTGCACCGCGTCAGGTGGAAGTATTCCTGCGTGATGTGGTTCGTCCGGTACTTGATGCACACAAAGAGGAACTCGGCGTTACTGCAGAAATTAACGTATAAAAAACAACAGGAAACAACGGATCAGCAGACTGGCTGATCCGAAAAAAGAAAATAATATGTAAAAAAATCGAGGAGCAAATCCATGCTCCTCGATTTTTACTATTACTTTGTATGAATCTTTTACTGCTCCGGTAATACATATCTTCCGACAAGATCGTCCAGAGAAGTAGCTTCTGCAGAGAGTTCTTCGCTGGTAGCGGAGGATTCCTGTGCTGCCGCAGAATTGGACTGGATAACTTCCGAAATCTGGTTGACACCCTGTTCTGCCTGATTCATGGCATCTGCCTGATCTCTGGATACCGTACTGATCGCTTTTGAGGACTGGGCAATCTGCTCGATTCCATCTACCACATGGTTCAAAGATGCGGAAACTTTCTCAGCCGCCTGATTTCCTTCGGAAACTTCCTGTAAAGCACCTTCGATCAGTTCACGTGTATCAACGGCAGACTTGGAAGTCTGTTCTGCGAGCTGGCGGATCTGATCAGCAACGACTGCAAATCCACGTCCGGCTTCTCCGGCTCTTGCTGCCTCAATAGAAGCATTCAGGGAAAGAAGATTTGTCTGTGAGGCAATCTCTTCAATTTCGGAAATGATATTTCCGATCTTCTGGGAAGTATCATCAATACGTGCCATGGCATCTACCATGACTTTCATTTCTTCACTGCTTGTTCTGGCCTCGTCAGCGTATGCATGTGCCTGCTCGTAAGCTTCTTCTGCCTGTGTAGCGGCATGATCAATGTTGCTTGTGATATCGGTAATGGTTGCCTGTAACTGTTCAGCGGCTCCGGCCTGTTCGGTAGCGCCCTCTGCCATACTCTGGGAAGACTGGGACAGATTGGAAGCACCTGCCGTTACCTGTGCGGAAGCTTCGCTGATGGTGCGGATGGTTTCTACCATGGCATCACGCATGCTTCGCATGGAGAGAAGCAGTTTCTCAAAATCACCGGAATATTTATCGGCATGATCGCTGCGGATTGCATAGTTTCCGTTTGCCATGTTTTCCATCATCAGACCGCAGTCGGCGATGACTTCGTTCAGACGCTCTGCCATCTGGTTGGCAGTGTCAATCATGCTGGATACTTCGTCATTGGTATCCACAACAGGGAATGGATCGTGTAAGTTTCCGACTGCAAATGTCTTTAACCGGGCTTCTAACGCAACAAGCGGATCGGCAATACCGGTGGCAATCTTAGCACCCATCCGTGTTGAGGTAATCAGACAGAGGATGATAATGGCAATGATAATAGCGATAAATAAGAATCCGACAACCGAAAGCACGGATGCAAGCCGGTTTCCTTCGGTGACGTTTGCATCCATCAGTTTGGCAAGGTTGCTGTAAATCTCATCGTATAACGGATCAACCGTATCACCCATCATGGTCTGGGCTTTGATACTTGCTTCATTGTCGGTGGTTGCACCGGTATCTAAAGCCTGCTGCTCGGCATCCCAGTACTGGGTTAAAAGATCATTGACAGCGTTGTAATATTTTTTTTCGCTGGACTTGGTTACGGTGTCTGCTACTGTTTTCCAGTAGTTGGTAAATTTTTCTTTCTTTTCGTTATGAACGGTCTGCATGTTGTCAATCAGATCCTGCTCGTTGTAACCGATAATACCGCGGGCTGCAGATCTGGTGTCAGCAAAGCATACCATGGCTTTACCGATATCTCCCTGAGAAAATCCGTAATTGGTGAGTGCATTTTTATATTGTGACAGGGTGATCAATAGCATGATAACACCTAAAACGGCTGCGATCGCACTGGTCAATGCAATGACCCGGAACGATTTGGTCAGTCGTTCTTTGATTCGTAAATTTTGAAACATAATCTTCCCCCTTTGTATGCTGAAATTTAGTACTTGTTTACTATTGTAACTCTTTTTTAATAAGTTTTCAATGAATTCGTGAAAAAATATAATATTGTAGAAAAAATTTGTGAAATTAGCATAAATTTTTGCTTTATGTATAAGAATGTTTTCATTGGCATACATTAAGGGAAGAAGAAAAAGGAGGTTTAAGGGTAATGATGATTCAGATTGTAGAAATCCATGGAAGGGAAATCCTGGATTCAAGAGGAAATCCTACGGTTGAGGTGGAAGTGACCGCGCAGACAGAGACAACGGGAAAGAAGACTACGGGCAGGGAATCTGTGCCATCCGGAGCCAGTACCGGAAGATTTGAGGCGATGGAGCTGAGGGATGGACAGGAACGTTATTTTGGGCTTGGAGTACAGCGTGTTGTGGATCACATCAACACAAAGATCCGCAAGGAGCTGCTGGGAATGAATGTGCTGGAGCAGGTACAGATTGACCGAAAACTTGTGGAAATGGATGGGACAGACAGCAAAGAAAATCTGGGAGCGAATGCGCTGCTGGGCGTTTCTTTAGCCTGTGCGCGCTGTGCAGCGGCAGCACTGGATATGCCGTTGTACCGTTATCTGGGAGGAACGAATGCAAAAAAATGGCCGATGCCGATGATGAATGTCATAAATGGTGGAGCTCACGCAAAGAATCATCTGGATTTTCAGGAATTTATGATTGTACCGGTCGGAGCAGAATCATTTCCGGATGCACTCCGGATGGGTGCGGAAATTTATCATTTTCTGAAAAAACTTTTGCAGAAAGAGGGCAAACTGACGGCAGTGGGGGATGAAGGCGGATTTGCACCAGATTTTTCCAGTGCGGGAGAAGTGTTTGCATGTCTGCAGCGTGCTGTGGAGGAAGCCGGATATAAGGTGGGCAGCGATGTGGCATTTGCCATGGATGCGGCAGCATCCGAGCTGTACAGTGAGGAAGACGGAATGTATCATTTTCCGGGAGAAGCACAGATACATGAAGAGGTGGATGTCAATCTGCGGCGTCCGGACACGCAGGGAGGTGCCTATACATCCGATACACATGTGAAAACGCAGGAGACCACCGAAACAAAAGAAGTCCTGCGCAGTGCACAGGAAATGATTTCACTGTATGAAGAACTTACCACGGAATATCCGCTGATTTCCATTGAGGACGGTCTGGATGAAGACGACTGGGAAGGCTGGCAGGAATTTACAAAGCGCATGAAGGAACAGGTGATGCTGGTGGGAGATGATCTGTTTGTCACGAATGTGAAACGAATCCGGTGCGGAATGGATCTTAAGGTGGCAAATGCTGTGCTGATTAAGGTCAATCAGATCGGAACGCTTACGGAAGCCATGGATGCGATTGAACTGGCACAGAAGAACGGCTATAAGGCAATTATTTCACATCGTTCCGGAGAAACGGAAGATTCTTTTATTGCAGATCTCGCGGTGGCGGTAAATGCCGGCTGGATCAAGACAGGCGCTCCGTGCAGAGGAGAGCGCACTGCCAAGTATAACCAGCTTCTGCGGATCAGTGAAACATTATAAGAGATTCAGACGTTTGGACATGATCTCCGGATTGACCGCTTCCGAGATGGCGGTGTGTTTGTCGATTCGTCCGTCTTTATAAAGCTGTAAGATGCTGCTGTCCATGGCGATCATATTTTCTGCGGCAGAAGTGTAGATAATACCGTTGATCTGGTGGACTTTTCCTTCGCGGATCAGATTGCGGATGGCAGGGGTGAGCACCATGATCTCAAACGCAGGGATCATTTCCCCGTTTACCGAAGGAAGAAGCTTCTGGCAGAATACGGTCAATGGTATTGGCCGCACCGATGGTGTGGAGTGAGGAAAAGATCATATGACCGGTTTCTGCGGCCGTGACAGCGGTATTTATGGTTTCATAATCACGCATTTCTCCAAGGAGAATGACATCCGGACTCTGGCGCAATGCAGCACGAAGTGCCGTCAGATAGCTTGCGGTATCGGTATTGATCTCCCGCTGGGAAACAATGCTTTCCATTTCGCCGGTCCGGGAACCGATTGCAATCCAGCTGGCGTACATCTGGGAAAAGATGCCGGACAGCAGCAGTGCTTTGTCGAATGATTCCCCGTGGCGGATATTCTCGTGACATTTGTCGATAAGTGCCTGCATATGCGGATTATTGACAAGTTCGCGTGCCAGGGTAAGACCGATATTACTGTCGAGTCCGCTGGAGAGAACATATAATGATTGAGAATGGTACTGATGTGCAGAAGCGTTCGTGCGGTCCCGGTCAGCTCGCTTCCGAGTTCGGCATAAACTTTGGAAAAAACAGGTACGACTTTTGCATCAGAACCAGAATCACGGCGATCATCAGAAAGGTCATGACTGCAGCGTAATCAAAACAGATTCCTTTCTCAGCGGTGAAAACCTCATCGGTATCGGGAAGATATCCGCTTGTTACACTGGAAGCTTTGGAATAATCATAGGTAAAATGTGTAATGATATAATTATATACACTGCTGATGATGTCCAGATCGCTGGAAGCACCGTCTGCAAGTTCTTCGGCCTTGGTCACAGGGAGGGGATCGGCGGTGAAGTTCACGTACTTTGGGAACATCCACCAGTGAACAGACAGACACACAGTAATATAAACTGACTTGAAAAAGTAAATTCCAGTGCAGGGGTAAATTCCACCACGCTTTAAAATTCTTTGATTTTTTAGAATTGTGGGAGGCTAAATCCTTATAAAACTGCTATAATTAGATTAACTTTCCATAAAACATCTTACTTTCAGGCATGGCAAACAAGCCTCTGGATAGTTTCTGTGCGAAACTAAATTCCACAGGCCGCATTCAAAAAATGTGAATTGTTAAGTTCCAGCCTGACAGCAGATTTTTATGCTAAGTTAGTGGTTAAAGCGTATCAGCTTAGGCGTCAGATTGACCTCATCGGGTGGAATCGGCCTAAGCTGAAGTGCTTTTAAGATGTCTATACCATAGTTTTCAAGTGCTACATCATACGGTGTTCGACCACCAAGGCTTTCTCTTGGGGTTGAATTTATGTGGTCTACGATAGTTCTTAAATCCCACTGGGTGAGATATTCAAAGCTGGTCTTTTTAGGAAGAATCATTCGAAGCATGGTATGTGCCTGTTCGATGCCGCCTTTTTGACCGCTTCTCATCGGATCACAGTAATAGATGCTTGACCGCATAATGCCATTAATGCCGTTTTCGAGAGACTCCGGATCTCCGAATTCGGATCCGCGATCCGTAAGAATCGTGTTGAATAAGGTTAAAAAATCATATGTGCCAAGCTGGTGTTCCAACTTGTTAAAAACAAGTTTTACGGCACCTTTGGTGCATCTGTTCATAATGAATGCAAGAAACAGTTTTTCACGGGTTAAGAAGAATGTCAGGATGACACGCTTTGAGTCCTGTGATGAGTGAACGGTATCCATTTCAGCAAAATGGTCAAGTTCAAGGGCTTGAAAATCAGAAAACATACGTCTGATAAAAACGGATCTGTCTTTGATCTGGGTCTTGTGTACTTTGCGGGGGTTGAATTTTACCTGACGTTTCAGATCGATGTTTCTTGCGGACAGGATTCCTTTATCAAGGTAAGAATACAGAGTTCTCACGGACATATCGAGTTCTGGATGATTCGTTATAATCTGATATGGAGACTGTCCCTGAAAAATCAGGGGCGTGATGACCATATCTTTCTGATGCAGTTCGTGTCTGGTCATGTTTATACCGGCCCTGGACTGTGAGAGACATTCTTTGTATTTGCGGTCAGCAAAAATAGCATCATAGCGGTATTTGTGGGCAATCGTGCAGTGATTGATTGCTTTTGGACAACCATTACACACATAAGGTGCTTTATCGAGTCGGTTACATCGTTCTTTGACAAAGTCCGGACATGTCTGGTTGCAGGTTGGACAGGTGGTACATTTGACACCGCAGAGAATGATCTTGCCACAGGCATTGACTTTTTTGCAATGATATCTGTGGACGCAAAAGTTATGTGCATTGTTAAAACAGCCTTTGTGATACCAGTCGCTGAGCCTGTGCAGCCTGATTTCTTTTGAGATTGTTGTTGGATCTTTACAAAGATATCTTGCAATGTCCTTAAAAGAACAGCCAGCGTTTAGGGATTTTTCAATGTATTTGCGATCTTCGAGAGTAAGATGTTTTTGATTACCGGGAATATATTTGCTCATGCTAGTTCTCCTTCTACTGCTGTCAGAAGGCCAACATGAGCATACCATTTATGATATGAAAGATTAAACTCCACTTGTGCAGAAGAGAATTCCACTGTATAAATGGATGGTAGAATTAAACTTTGCAATTTTCACACAGTAATATAATCGGAATAAATCTGTACATTTGACAGGATTTCATGGTATACTCCTAATGATACAGTAAGTTCTATATTATCTGTGTTATATTATAAAGTGGAAATGAAAAGGAAAATTGTGAAATATAAAAAAATGTTGAAAAGACTTTTCTTCTATGATATAATCAGTTAGTCGTGAGTTTAGAATTAGGAGGTGGAAATCGTGACCGTTTTAAATACGATTTTAACTATTGTATTTATTATACTGAGTATTGTAATTACAGTGATTATCTTAATGCAGGAGGGGAAATCTGCAGGTCTTGGCGCGATCGCCGGAGCAGCAGATACTTACTGGGGCAAAAATAAGGGACGTTCCATGGAAGGAATGCTTGTAAAGCTTACAAGAATTTTTGTGATTCTGTTCCTTGTCATTGCAATGGTTCTGAATTTGGGAATCTGGTAGAAACCGGAAGCTGTCGATTACATCGGCAGCTTTTTTCATTATATAAGGAGAAGATCTGGGTATGGACGCAAAGTATGAACAGCGGAAAAAAATGATATATGACTTTATGTGTGATGATATGTATGTTCCGATGAAAATCAAGGAACTGGCGATCGTCCTCGGAGTGAAGAAGGATCAGCGCCCACAGCTGGAACAGATATTAAATGAACTGATGACAGAAGGGCGCATTGTCTGTTCAAAGAGAGGAAAGTTCAGCAAATCCGAAGAGAAAAAGATCACAGGCACGTTCCAGGCACATCCGAAAGGATTCGGATTTGTCAGCGTGGAGGGGGAAAAGGAAGATATCTTTATTCCGGAATCCGAGACCAATGGTGCGATGCATATGGATACGGTAGAGATTTCCGTATCACCGGCAGTGACCGGACGCCGCAGGGAGGGAAAGGTGCTGCATGTGCTTGAACGGGGCATGAAGCAGGTGGTGTGCACGTATCAGCTGAATAAAAATTTTGGCTTTGCAGTGCCGGATAATCCAAAGTTTGGTTCGGATATTTTTATTCCGCTGGAGCGTTCGAAAGGAGCTGTAAACGGTCATAAAGTCGTTGTTGAAATCACACAGTACGGGAAAAAGGGAAAGAATCCGGAAGGAAAAGTGGTGGAGATTCTCGGGCATATCAATGATCCGGGGGTGGATATCCTTTCTATTGTGCGCGCGTACGGTCTTCCGGTGGAATTTGATCCGAAGGTCATGACGCAGGTAGAGCATGTGGCAAAGCCGGTATCGGAAGCGGATATGGCAGGGCGCATGGATCTGCGCGACTGGCAGATGGTGACCATCGATGGCGAAGATGCCAAGGATCTGGATGATGCGGTGTCACTTACCATGGACCATGAAAATTATATTCTGGGTGTGCATATTGCGGATGTGTCCAATTATGTGCAGGAGCACAGTGCTCTTGACACGGAAGCGTTGAAGAGAGGAACTTCTGTATATCTGGTGGACCGGGTGATTCCGATGCTGCCGCATGCCCTGTCAAACGGAATCTGTTCCCTTAACCAGGGGGAAGAGAGGCTGGCACTCAGCTGCATCATGACGGTCAATCCTAAGGGCGAAATTATCGATCACACAATCACAGAGTCAGTTATCTGCGTGGACCGGCGTATGACGTATACCAATGTGAAAAAAATTCTGGCAGACCATGATCCGGAGGTGATGGCGGAATATGAGCCACTGGTTCCGATGTTTGAAAAGATGGCAGAACTGGCAGCAATTCTTCGTAAAAAACGTATGAAACGTGGTTCCATCGACTTTGATTTTCCGGAAACAAAGGTGATTCTGGATAAGAATGGAAATCCGGTAGATATCCGTCCGTATGACCGCAATGTGGCAACGAAACTGATCGAGGATTTTATGCTTGCTGCAAACGAGACGGTGGCAGCCGAATATTACTGGAGAGAACTTCCGTTTGTCTATCGTACGCATGAGCAGCCAGATTCGGAAAAAATACAGAAACTATCCACGTTTATCAATAATTTCGGGTACTCTCTCCACATAGGAAGTGATGAGGTGCATCCGAAAGAACTGCAGAAGCTGCTGGAAAAAATCGACGGAACTTCGGAGGAACCGCTGATCAGCCGTCTGACCCTTCGCTCGATGAAGCAGGCACGCTATACGGTGGAAAATACCGGGCATTTTGGTCTGGCAGCGGATTGTTACTGCCATTTTACTTCGCCGATCCGCCGGTATCCGGATCTGCAGATCCACCGGATTATCAAGGACAGTCTGCGGGGACGTCTGGGCGAAAAGCGCATTGGCCACTATACGCAGATACTGCCGGAGGTTGCAAAGCATGCCAGTGAGATGGAACGGCGTGCAGATGAGGCCGAGCGGGAGACAATTAAGCTGAAAAAAGTGCAGTATATGGAAAACCATATCGGAGAAACCTTTGCCGGTGTTATTTCCGGAGTCGCAGAGTACGGATTTTTCGTGGAGCTGGAAAATACTGTGGAGGGTCTGGTACGTGTGACTTCCCTCACCGATGATTTTTATCAGTATTATGAAGAAACTTATGAACTGGTGGGAGAAGCAACGAACCGCAGGTTTAAACTGGGGCAGCAGGTGCGTGTGACGGTGGATAACTGTGACCGGATCATGCGGACGATTGATTTTACACTCGCAGATTCTGACGAAAATTGATGGAATTCTTAAAATTTTCAAAATAAAAGCAGCAGTTTATTGCATTTTGCAGGAAAATCATATACACTGAGTTTACAGAACAAAAAGGAGGGAGCCGGGATGGCGAAACAACCGAAGAAGTTAATAGCCAACAATAAAAAAGTCTATCACGATTATTTTCTCGAAGAGACTTTTGAAGCCGGTATCGCTCTTGCTGGAACCGAAGTAAAGTCCATGCGCATGGGCAAGTGCAGCATCAAGGAATCCTTTATCCATATTGAAAATGGGGAGGTGATCCTCTATGGTATGCATATCAGCCCATATGAAAAGGGAAATATTTTCAACAAAGATCCGCTCCGGCCGCGCAAGCTTCTGATGCACAAGAAAGAGATTCAGAAGATGGTCGGTAAGATCGCGCAGAAAGGATACACGATTGTTCCAGTGGAAGTATACTTCAAAGGAAGTCTTGTAAAAGTGCAGGTTGCTCTGGCCAAAGGAAAGAAGCTTTACGATAAGCGTCAGGACATTGCCAAAAAAGACCAGCGGCGGGAAGCCGAACGGGATTTCAAAGTGCGGAATCTTGGATAGGTGTTTCGCAAAAAACAGGCGGGAGGCAAGAGTTATATTTTTGCTCCGCAAAAACATAACAGGGGCTAGTAATGGTTTCGACAGGGATCATGCAGCTGGAGAAGCGAGTCGTACGGGATACGTTAAATTCCACAATTAAAATTAAACGCTGAAGATAATTTAGCATACGCTGCCTAATGGCAGCAGTCTGACCTAGGGCACTCACACTTTAGGATCCAGGCTTCGACTCTGTGAGAAACGACGCAGGCTAAGCTTTGCACCTGTGGGCGTATCATGAAGCTACTAAAACCGCAAGGATGTTTGTTTTCGTGTGGCGGAGGGAATGTCAAAGAATAAACTACACTCGTAGAAGGACAGGGAATTGGTTTTTGGACACGGGTTCGACTCCCGTCTAGTCCACTAAAAAAGGTGCTTAAATAAGCACCTTTTTATTTTAACAATTCCGTGATATTGATTACAAGATTATCATAAATACATACCTGTATATCATCATCAAAACGGTATTGATCTGACTTTTCTGGTGAATCCGGTTTGGCGGTGCCAAATGAAATTATAGTATAATATCGTGAGTGTTATTTTAGTGGAAAAATTACGAAAAAAGTGATAGCATGATAGCATAGAAAATAACCAAAGATGAAGGAGAAGAAATGTTTCGACTGGTGGCAGATATTACAGAATTAAATATTGATCAGGTAAAGCTTCCGAAGATTCCGGGACTGGGTATGCTGATGAAGCTTCCAAATAAACAAAAAATTTCCATGATTGTCAGTGTTTTGAATGCGCAGAAAGGTCAGTTCCTTCCAAAATGGCAGGAGGCAGTGAATCAGAAGTGGGGGCAGTTGCAACTTTTGGATTATCAGGTGGAACAGCCGGGGGACGGAAGCTGTCTGGCGCGCATCCGGATTGATGTGGGAAATGCGGATTACGATAAAGCGATTGATTCGGTCATTCCGCATGTGTTTCAGGAAAAGGATGCCCATACGGTGCTCGGCGAGGATTATGCCGGATCTGGAAACCTGCAGGAAGTGATGCAATTTATGCACAATGCACCGACGGCGGCAAAGAAGGAATTTTACATTGTAAAGACATTAAGCGTGGAAAAGGAAACAATTGCAAGAAACTTTGAAAACAGTGCGGCTTCCCAGGGAGCGGTACTTCGGATTGGAAGTCTGCGTTTTTTCCTGAAACAATCCTAAAAAGGCAAAGGAACAAAAGATGTTAGGAAATACAAAAGGGAAATTGATTAATCAGTATGTGCCGGATTATGTACTCTATGATCTTGAGACAACCGGTACTTCGAGTAAATATGACGAGGTTATTGAAATTTCGGCTGTCAAAGTAAAAAACGGCGTGGTTACAGAAGAGTTCAGTCAGCTTGTGAATCCGGGCAGACCGATTCCCAGCGCGGCAAGTGCAGTAAATCATATCACGGATGATATGGTGGCGTTTGCACCAATGTTTGATTCCGTATTGCAGCAATTTCTTGCTTTTATCGGAGATGATGTGCTGGCAGGACATAATATCAATCGTTTTGATATGAAATTTTTGTATCGTGATTGTGAGCGGTATTTCGGTCAGACACTAACCAACGATTACATTGACACACTGAAACTGGCACGGCTCTGTCTGCCGGAACTTTCGCATCATCGTCTGGGGGATTTGGCACAATATTACGGGATTTCCACAGCCGGGGCTCACCGTGCATTAAACGATTGCCGAATGAACCAGCAGATTTTTGAAAAGCTGGCAAAGGAGCTGGATGGTACTATCGGGCGGAATATTGAAATAAAAAATTGTCCGGTGTGTGGGCAGCCACTGAAAAAAAGGAACGGAAGGTTCGGAGAGTTTTGGGGATGTATGGGATTTCCGACATGCAGATATACAGAAAATATATGATATATGACGGAAAAACCGTAAGGAGGAGTGTATGAAAACAAGGGAAGAGGCGCTGGCATATGCATTGTCTTTTCCGAAAACCTATCAGGAGGCACCGTTTCATGATAATAATTGGCAGCTTGTGAGGGTAGAAGGAAGCAAAAAGGCGTTTTTATGGACCTATGAGAGGGAAGGATACATTAATTTAAATGTGAAAGCGGATCCGCAGTGGCGTGATTTCTGGAGAAGTACCTATGCATCTGTCATTCCGGGATGGCATCAGAATAAAGATCATTGGAATACCATTATTCTGGATGGTACCGTTCCGGAGCAGGAAATCCAGCGTATGATTGCGGAAAGCTATGATCTGGTTACGGACAGTCCGACCAGACGGATTTATGAAGCGGTTAAAAAAATTCCGCGCGGAAAAGTGGCAACATATGGACAGGTTGCGGAGATGGCCGGAAATAAAAAGATGGCACGCGCCGTGGGAAATGCATTGCATAAAAATCCGGATCCGGAGAAGATTCCCTGTTATCGTGTGGTGAACGCAAAGGGAGAATTAGCAGGAGAATTTGCGTTTGGTGGAGAAGGTGCGCAGGCAAGGCTATTGCAGGCGGATGGAATTGCAGTTGTCGATGGACGTGTTGATTTAAAAATCTATGGTATATAAGTCGTTGTTTTGCTGCGTGTTCCGTTCCTCTTGCAAAAATCAAAAGCCTCAGACCATGCCGTGAATCACCAATTTAGAAAAAATTAAGAAAATTGTTAGCAGACGTGCTTGACGAGTGCTAAAAACAATGCTATAACAAAACTGAAGCAAAGATATAAGTACGTCTTAGTGGAAAATGCTCTGACTGAGATGGAATGACAGGAAGTGCATTTTAGAAAGCAGTTCCTGTTTTTGTGATTGGTGAGGTGATAATTATGGCAGCAAAAAGAGATTTTTACGAAGTTTTGGGAATAGATAAAAATGCAGACGAAGCAACGATTAAAAAGGCATATCGAAAACTTGCCAAAAAATATCATCCGGATATGAATAAAGGAAATCCAAATGCGGAAAAGATTTTTCAGGAAGTAACGGAAGCTTACGAAGTGTTGGGAGATCCGAAGAAGCGGAAGTTGTATGATGAGTATGGTCCGATTTCGCTGGAGGCAGGTTTTGATCCGGAGAAGATGAAACAGGCACAGTACGGGAATCCATTTGGAAATGGAGGATTTTATCAGTCGTATTCTTCCGGAGAACCAGGCAGCGGATATCAGGAGTTCCATTTTGATGGTTCTTCCGATATGGATGATATTCTTGACAAATTGTTTGGAAAAAAAGGTGGATTCCACGGAACCGGAGGTTTTGGCGGAAGAAGCGGATTTGGAAGTACCGGAGAATTTGGCAGTGGTTTTGGCGGAGTACATGAGGAAAGAGGGCAAAATATCGAGACGGAAGTACCGATCAGCTTTGAAGAAGCGGTATTTGGCTGTGATAAAAGGTTTACGCTTTCTTCCAGTGACGGAAAGAGCCAGAACTTTGAAGTGCATATTCCGGCAGGCATTGCAAACGGGCAGTCTGTGCGTCTGAAAGGGAAAGGACAGAAAGGGTACAATGGAAAGGACGGAGATCTGCTGATCAAAGTCAAAGTCGGAGAAAAATCTGGTTACGAGCGAAAAGGCCAGGATGTTTATACGACGGTGAAAATTCCGTATACAACAGCTGTGCTCGGAGGAGAGATAAAGATCCATACGTTGTATGGAGATGTTGTCTGTAAGATTAAACCGGGTACACAGTCTGGGGCAAAAATCCGATTGAAAGGAAAGGGCGTAGCAGCTATGAATAATCCGACAGTTCACGGAGATGAATATGCCCAGGTGCAGATAGAGGTTCCGACACATTTGTCGCAGACTGCAAAAGAAAAATTACAGGAATATGCACGGGCATGCAGCTGAATGCGAAGTTACTGTTCGCAGGGTAACCTGTGAACAGTAACATGTGAGTGAATAGTAACGATGAAATAACAGAAGATCCCTTGACAAGAGGAACTTTCCATGCTTAAATAAATTTAGTTATATGACTGACGGATAAGTGGAAGAACCACGTGGAGTATAACAAGAGATATAAAGGTGACAGATCCAAAGATTGCACCGCAGATAGGGCGATACATCACAGATGTACCGCAGATAAGGCGATGCTTCAGAGAAGCACCGCAGGGGCCGACCGTCTGGGCACCGCACATTGCAGGGAAATACATGAAATATGTATTTGATTGAAATGTGGGTTCCCGGATGTGTCGGTTTTTATTTATTTTAGGCGTATTTGCGAAAGGAGAAACAAATGCAGAAGGTAGCACTCAGTAAAGAATTAGGCGCAACAACATATCCGGGACGTGGTATTGTGATCGGACGTTCTAAGGATGGAAAGAAGGCGGTAACTGCTTATTTTATTATGGGAAGAAGCGCAAACAGCCGTAATCGTGTATTTGTAGAGGATGGCGAAGGTATCCGTACACAGGCATTTGATCCGTCAAAGCTGGAAGATCCGAGCCTGATCATTTACGCACCGGTTCGAGTACTTGGCAACAAGACGATTGTGACAAACGGAGATCAGACCGATACGATTTATGAGCTGATGGATAAGCAGCAGACATTTGAGCAGGCGCTGCGCACCAGAGAATTTGAGCCGGACGCACCAAATTATACTCCACGTATTTCCGGTATCATGCACATTGATAAGGGTGAGTTCAATTATGCGATGTCTATCTTAAAGAGCAACAACGGAAATCCGGATGCATGCAACCGTTACACGTTTGCATACAGCAACCCGGTTGCAGGAGAGGGACATTTTATCCATACTTATATGGGAGACGGAAATCCACTGCCAAGTTTCGAGGGTGAACCAACCTGGGTTGATATTGATGGAGATATCGATACGTTTACGAAAATGGTATGGGAGAATTTAAATGAGGATAATAAAGTTTCCCTGTTTGTACGTTTTATTGACATTGAGACCGGAAACTATGAGTCAAGAATTGTAAACAAGAATAAATAAAAATAAATAAGAGCGGATTGTTGAAAAAGGAGAAAATCATGCAGGAATATGAATTAAAATACGGATGTAACCCAAATCAGAAACCGGCCAGAATCTATATGGCAGATGGCAAAGATCTGCCGATTAAGGTGCTCTGCGGAAGAGCCGGATATATCAATTTTCTGGATGCTTTTAATGGATGGCAGCTGGTAAAGGAATTAAAGAAGGCAACCGGACTTCCGGCAGCAACTTCTTTCAAACATGTTTCCCCGGCTGGTGCAGCGGTAGGACTTCCACTGTCTGACGTGGAAAAGAAAATTTATTGGGTTGATGATATGGATATTGAGTTTACACCGCTTGCAAATGCTTATATCCGTGCCAGAGGTGCAGACCGTATGTCTTCATTCGGAGATTTTATTTCCCTGTCAGACATCTGTGATGCAGCAACAGCAAAGGTCATCAAGCGCGAGGTTTCCGATGGTGTGATTGCTCCGGGATATACTGAGGAAGCTTTGGAAATTTTAAAGCAGAAAAAGAAGGGCAATTACTGTGTAATCGAGATTGATCCGGCATACGAGCCGGCTCCGATCGAGCATAAGGATGTATTTGGTATCACATTCGAGCAGGGAAGAAATGAACTTCATATCGGAGATGATTTCTTTGACAACATCGTGACAGAAAACAAAGAACTGCCGGAGCAGGCAAAGATTGATCTGGCAATTTCCATGATCACTTTAAAGTATACACAGTCTAACTCTGTATGTTATGTCAAGGGCGGACAGGCAATCGGTATCGGAGCAGGACAGCAGTCCCGTATCCATTGTACCCGTCTGGCTGGTTCGAAGGCAGATAACTGGTGGCTGCGCCAGTCTCCACAGGTTTTAGGACTGCAGTTTGTTGACGGTATCAAGCGTGCGGACCGTGACAATGCCATTGATCTGTACATGGGTGAGGATTATATGGATGTCCTTGCAGATGGTGCATGGGAGAAGATTTTTAAGGTAAAACCGGCGGTATTTACCGCAGAAGAGAAGCGTGCATGGCTGGATAAAAATACCGATGTGGCACTGGGATCGGATGCATTCTTCCCATTTGGCGACAATATTGAGCGCGCACACAAAAGCGGCGTAAAGTATGTGGCAGAGCCGAGCGGATCGGTACGTGATGACAATGTGATCGAGACATGTAATAAATACGGTATGGTTATGAGCTTTACTGGAATCCGTTTATTCCATCACTAATTTCAAAGGGACAGGATACGGACATGCGGAATCTGTTCGTAGGATCATAAACTCTAAAGGGCGAGGAGGGAAAGTATAAGAAAAAAAGAAGGGTACACTTCTGTAACCTTCTCAATTTCATAATTTTGCTGGCAAAATTCAATTTCTATGCCCCGCCTGACAGCGGGACATAGTTTATCGCAGATACACATTTGGTATTGTCTCTTTTTAAATCTATGTATCCCGAAGAGGGGGATACAACAAACCTTACTCGTTAGACAACAGACGGACCGCCTGCTTATCAGAAAAAGCTGTCAGGAATAAATTTGGCATATATTGACAGAGTTGGACAAGGAGATCCATCATGTCATCGTAATTTTTCTGATCCGAAAGAAGAATACCTTTTTCTCCATTAATAGTTGTCTCTGTAAAGAAATCTGAATATTCTCTCAACATTAGGTCGATATCGTCTCTGGAAAGTGTAAAAGTAGTCGGGATTTCCTTTTCTTTTAAAAGATGCGCGACTTCTTCTCCATAACATTTCAATGTGTGGTATGAAATGAAGGATTGGCTTGGATCGAGGGAAAGAAGTTCGGCAAAAGCATGTAATGATACCGTCTCGATTCCAAAACGGTATACCACGTCTTTTGAAAAATGCTGCAGTAAAAAGGATTCCCCATCCCAGATGATTCCACGTCCATCTTTGTTGAGAACAGAAAGACTAACGATTCCATTTTTGTTAATGTTTGCAGATGGTGCATACTTTTCATCGCTTTCGTAGCTTACATGGTAAAAATCGAGAAACTGCATAAAAGCTTCAGAATCATCGCAAATATTTTTGCAATCTCTGTATCTCAGAGAAAAAATGGTTCCGTTATCCGGGAATACTTTCAAACAGATGGCAAGCATTTTATTCAGATCTGCATTTTTTAGCTGAACATATTTCATGAATTACCACGCCTGAAACCTTCGCTCCGCTCCGCCATCAGGCGTGGTTTCGGGAGTTAGAGTAACATAAGTGGCTTAAGGCTATTCACAAAGCCCTATCCCAGAGGGATTACTTTTAATGCATTTACGCAGCCGGATGTTTTTTACGCTTTGCATCCTTTTTGCGCTGCCGTTTGATTTTTGCATGGCTGTCCTGTTTTTGCACTGCCGTCTGTTTCTTCCGGTTATTTTTGACTTTTTCTTCATCCGGATGGCGGATAATTACCACACTGTTAAAATCAGGCGCAGGTTTTTCTGTGAAAGCGTTTGGGAATGCTTTCCGCAGGATATTTGCAGATCCATTCAGGTCGGAGTTGATGATATCGCCGGATTTTGTTGTATAAAACCCGCGGAAGCCATCCTTTTTGTACATTCCCTTGTAATGTACAGGTCTCCGCTGTCCGGAGAAGGAGGGTTTTCCTTTCTCATTACCGTATACAGGGATAAAATCCCTGTCCGGAAAGCTTGCTTTTGAGGTATAGCTTTCCTCCTGATCCAGACAGAAGATGCCTTCCCATACGCAGAGATAGCTGATGATGTTCCGCAGCCTGTCAAACGGGAGCTGCACGAAGTTCTGGTTGTTTCTTTTGCCGAGGCCTGCTTCCTGCTTCCAGTACTTGTTTATACCCATGACAACGGTGTCGATACGGTTTTCTATGCACCATGCCACGAAGTGTTTTGCGCACTTTCGCATGAAATCAGAGATCTGGTCGTTTCTTCTGTTTGTTGCAGCATAATACGCTGCATCCGGGACAAACTTTTCCCCGGTACGGAGTGTCTGTTCACTCACGAGTGCAGCTATCGTTTTGTTGTATTTCTGGTTGACGGACTTTGCCACACCGCCTTTATAAATCAGGGATGGCAGACCGCAGTTGTTTGTGACCGACATAAGGTTGTCCACACCAAAGTCAATGGCACAGATACGCTCTGGACGGATATCCTCTGGGATTTCCGGGATATCTGCATCTACTTCAAACTGAAAGGACAACTTATACCGTCCGTTATCCGGGGTGATGCATGCCTGTTTAAGCCTTGCATCTGGTATCGGACATCCAAGGCACACAGGTTTATCCTTTGCAAACGGAAAATAAGCATACCACTTGCCGTCACAGGTTTTGATTGTGCAGTCCTGGTTGGTGACCAGCGCAGTGGAATGACCTCCCTTGCGTTTGTATCCTGGAAGTTTTGGTTCTCCGGTAAAACGGTCAGGGTTTTTATTGTATTCCTTAATAGCTTTGTAAAAACCCTTCATATCTTTTACTGCGACCTTTAAGACATGCTGTGCCGTCTGGCGCGGCAGTCCTTCAGCGTAAAAATCCGGGTTATGGTTCACCCGCAAGATCCCTTCAAGAAACATATATCCGAGGAAATGTTTTCCTTTGGTCGGCATGGATGCCTTTTTTATCAGAGGGACTGTTTTACGGATTTCCTCCATAACCTCGCGTTCGTTGGTTGTCCAGTCAGCTTCCTCTTTGGAGACAGCTGAGAGTACCTGCCGCTGACGGAAACGTGCCGTATTACTGAGGTTGTTGGTCAGTGCTGTTAAGTTGTCTGCATATTGAAACAGAGGGTGTCCCTCATTGATATATACTGTTGCAGTCCGCATGTAACCCATATCAGTTGTCTCCTTTCCATTGTGGTATTTTTACCTTTACGGTATACATATTGCGCCTTTTGAAAAATCGTCAAAGGATTTTGGAAACTTTTTAAATTTTATTTTCACAGAGAATAAAACTGTAAGTGACCGTACAGCAGATGCAGTTGAGAAGTATATCAATAATCAGAAAAATAAATAATTTCTGATGACTGCTTTGTTATACTTTATCTTTCAGCACATTCACCCCCTCCTGATCCAGTAGGTCAGAAGGGGCACTCTGTGCTCATTGTAGATTTTTCTTCATCGTCTTTTCCCCCGTAGTACAACATTTCACTGATGTGGCCGAAATACTCTCTGGCAGAAGCAAAGCTGAAGCCGCGCATTTCGTCTTCCGTAAGTGGAATATAGCAGTAGTTGTTAAGTGCCTTGAATTGGCGTATCCATTCTGTAAGGGTCGAAACTACTGCGTACTTCAATACAAGGAGAATACACAACAACAGAAATAAGCCAACTATGTTGCCTGCCATAAATGTAATCAGTAAAAGACTGTAAAAAAGTCCACTGTTTGTATCCGGAATAGCAAGGGAACATTCCCATTTGGCAGCCAGGTAGTTCAGAATACACAGCAAAACCATCGCAAGCAGACAAAGAATAAACTGAATCAGTTCTGATCTTTCCAGAAGCACTTTGATACGACTTTTCTTTTTCAATAAATTTTTCACCAATTTTCCTCCGTTTCTTTCGTACCCTTCGGATTGAGTACATGTTTGTTCTTACGGTATGTATATTGCGCCTTTTGGAAAATCGTCAATGGATTTTGGAAATTTTTTTAATTTTTGGTTAATTTTTTCAAATAGTTTTACGGAAACGTGGAATGACCGGCAGGTTGGACCAGACGGAAAGGTATTCCAGAAAGACAAGACGAAGATCATCAAGAAACTGGATATTAACGAATACCTGTATCCAAATCTGACGGCATCAGAAAAGAAAGTTGTGAAACCGGGATTGCAAGAGTTGGCGTATAAGTTAATGCCGGAGATATAGGGGGACGTATGAGTAAAAAAGAAGAAGCATTGGGAAAGGCATTCCCGAACGGGTTCTCTTTGCAGAAGGATGAGCATACCTTTGCGGTTGCCGGGGACGAGAAGGGAAAGTTTTTCGTTGGACTATCGGATATCCTACAGGCGCTTGCCTTTGCAGAAGATGAAGCGGATGTCCCGGAGATACCACAAGAGTGGTGGGAAGAGATCGGAAAGCTGTATTCTGCGTAAGAAATCTGGATGGGATTATCAAAAGAAAGGCACTTGATTTCTCAAGCGCCTTCCGTTATAATCTAGTTAGAAGCTGATCGGAAGAGATTTCCGATTTGCCCTCGGTTTAATATTATTTCTTCAAAGAAATAGCATCTACTTTGGACGGTGGGATGCTATTTCTTTTTATTGTTATGGTTGTCTATGTAAGACAGTGCCGCGAAGACTACAAGCAGCAAAGTTAATACTTCTGATGTACTCATGGGCATCACCCTCTCTTTCGTAATACTAGAGGGCAGTCAACAATCGGAAAATCGCATCCGTACTTCTGTTCGATTACGCATTTATTGTATCAAAAATTAAATGGGAAAACAAGAAATAAAATTCTCTATTTCCCCCAAAAAAATATTATTCTTCCAGAGCTTTGATGTCAGACGGCTTGACCGCGATTTCTTTCCCGGAAGCCAATTTGACGATCGCGCGGTTCGCGCTCCGCCAGCTACCCGTGTTCTGGTGGCAGGAAGCCGGGGTGAGTCTGCGCATGTGGTTAATGAAAAATAGTGTAAAAATAGTGAAATTATTCCTTTCCCCTTCCTCCACACCTAACCAATCGCTGACGGAAACGATGAAGACGCAAAAAAAAGATTTGTTTATTCATGCATAATAAAAAAGCTGCTTTTATTTTTTACTTTCCTTGCGATTTTCTCTTCTGGCACCATTGCAGCGTATGCTCCGGCAGTTACCCGTACTTTGGCAGCAAGAGACTGGGGCGAGGAAGGCATCGGCAGAATAAACGGAAGCAGCATGGATTAGCTTTCATGGTCAGCGCCCGCATGCCGGAAAAACTTTTTTATTTGATTTTTATAATTATATTGACATGTGCCATAATAACTATTAAAATGAAAATACAAAAAAGATTGACATTGTGTTTTGTTTGTGATAATATATACAGCTGTCGCAATACGCTGATGCAGTATGGCAGTCTTTTCGTAAAATGAATTGTTGGTTATGGGATCTTAATTATTCATCCATATCTAAGCAATTGCATTTTGTTTGTAGGAGGTGGGAAAATGTACGATGATGTAAGGCTTTTTGGAAATAATTGCCAATTACAAATGCAGAAGAATAAGATCGGCAAAAGTGAATTTGCAGAAAAATTAGGCTATAGTGATGACGAGGTAAAAAAGCTGTTAGAAGGGAAATTACCTTTATTTAATGAGGACATCAAAGATATTGCAGCGTTTTTTAACATCTCTGAAAGTGAAATGTTCAAAAATTATGGAGATCAGGCATATAATGATGCTGGATGTATGCATTGTATGGGAGATTTTATAAATCCTGAAAACAAGGAATTAATATTGGATATATTTGATCAATACTGCACATTGGAAGAATGCATAGAATAATAAATATGAGAAGAAAAATAGCCGCTTAACTCAAAGTGGCTATTTTTTATATGAGGTGGTCTATTTTTATGGAAAAAAAAGTTGTTGAATTGATTCAGAAGTTATGCGATGAAGCTAAAGAACAAATGCATATTACAGACCCAGTTATTCGAGACGATGTATTTGAACTTTTACAGGCCAATGACTGTATAGTACTATATTATCCTTTGCCAGATGAAGCAGAATCTGGTGACAGGGGATGTGCTGGATGCCATATTGAAAAAATCGTAAATGGGGAAACACGTCAGTTTGTTTTTATAAATACAAGTAACACAAGAGAACGTCAAGCATTTAGTGTTGCACACGAATTAGGGCATATTCGAGGGATTGACAAGCAGGTTTATAAAAAAATGCCTGAAGCTAAATCAATTAAAGCAGAAGATATTATCAATCGTTTTGCCGCGGAATTATTAATGCCTGAAAAAGAATTTTGTTCTGTGTTGAAGGAGCGTCTGCAAAATATTCATTATAATGGAAAAACAATCAAAGAAACGGAACTTGTAGAAATATCTGCTTATATGATGAACTACTTTTTTGTGCCATTCAAATCCGTTATAATGCGTTACAGTGAGATAAATCGTCTCCAGAAAGAAGATCTTCCAAAACTAGAAAAATACAATGATAGCGACTATTTACGCGAGATCATAAAGGCAAAACAGTACACCCGTTTGCTGATTGTGAATGAGGAAAAAAGTATGGATAATCTTCAGGAAATTTTATCTAAAGCGGATAAAGCTCATATCCTGGAAGGAAATTTAGTATCTCGGTTACGTGAAGAATTTGATCTGAAAAATACACAAGAAGGAGAGGACTATACATTAGCGTTCTAGGTGAATATAATGACAAAAGATTGCGATCAGGTGGCTGTTGATACTGCCTTTCTTATAAAAATAGTAGAATCAGATAATGGAATTCTTTTCGAAAAAATTATGAAACAAATGAATCGAATACCTGTGATCCATGAATATGTCTATCAACATGAAGTAATGGAGAATAGAGCCATAAAAGGTCTGATTGATAAGAATATAATTAATATAATTAATTATTCAGATTTTTTACTTGAAGAATTTGATAAAGAACAGTATGAAAGAATTTTTCGTCAGACTTATAAAGGCATGAATGGACAAAGGCTCCATGAAAAGGAAAATATTTTTTTCTATCACCGTGCAGAGGAAAATCTTGGCGAAATACATACGGCATTAATGGCATTACACTTAAACATCGATCTTATGGTATCTGATGATAATGGCGCGAAAAATTATATTGAAAAGAATTTAAGTAGTAAAAGACATAAATTATCAGTGCAAAATATTCCTGATGTTTTACTTTCGCTTGCATCCTCTGATCGTTGTTTTTTACACTGGCAGGATATTAAAGGCTTAATAAAACGGCTTTATGGAAAGAATTCCAAAATATATATTGAAATTCGCAAATGTTGGCAATCTGTATAATATTCATGATGTGCTTAATGAATAAAATCAGTGCTTATATACTGAATATAAGCAGCAGAATTTAAGGATCATCCATAGCGGTGGTCCTTTTTTTGTGTGTGGACATTGGGAAAGAAAAAGTGGACATTGAAAAAGTCAGATCAGCTTTCCCCTATTCCTTTCCCTGCCTCCGTGCAAAGTCCGCTGCTGACGGAAACGATGGGAAAAGAGGAGGAGGAAAAAGAAAGGGATAGCACTGCCAAAAATTCATGTCGCAGTGTAAAGGAAGCCCCGCCCCAGTTGACCTTTTGTGGTGTTGGGGCGGGGCGATTACGCTTCACATGTGCAATATAAATTTCAATCCATGCACCCCGGAGGGTGCTACTATGCAAATAGCTTATTTCCTGCATTCAATATATTTCAATCCATGCACCCCGGAGGGTGCAACTGTGTAAATAGTTTATTTCCTGTATTCGATATTCATGTCGAATGAATATGCTTTCAGGTAGTTTCCACCCCACAGACAACTCTGTTCATCGCTGCCGTGTGTAGTAAAGTAAGGCGGGACAGCTTTTTGCATACCCCTATTGTCAATGACGAATACATAGATCTGTCCCTTCTTGAGTCGGGTGGTAAACTTGATTTTATTAACAGGACGATGGTTTACAAAATCTGTTTCATCGCTATACGTTTCCTCAATAACATCTGCATATTCCGGATGCTCTGCCTTATAATTGTCAAGGATTGTGCGGAGCCTTGCAAGGTAATTGTTTTCGTAAAGGGTATCATATTTGCCGACAGTATCAGAATCTTCGACTCCGTCCAAGCCGTATTTTTTACCGGTTTTTGATATCTGGCAGAGATCACCATCTGCCATACATTTTAAGGATTTATCGTCTGTACCCTGCAGGTTGTCAATCGTAAACACGTATTTCCCTGTCTTTGGTGCTTTGAATTTTACAAAGGATTCGTAGATAGGATTCCCTTTTTCCTTAGAGATTGATTTTACCGAGGATGTCACAGCTGGCACGTTAATAGTTGTTTTCCCTGTTTTAACAGCCGGCAGTGAGTTCAGATCTTTGTAAAAGGCAGCTTTTGAAAAGCCATCCATAACATAGCCTTTTTTGTCACAGCCTTCCAAATGATACCTGTACGCAGAAGTGACTTTCTTTGTAGCAGCTTCTGCGGTAATGACATCATCAGCCATTGC
>UMJX01026177.1_pt1 | contig 32693 bp, 34 predicted proteins | sample 1966131 | NCBI WGS metagenome assembly UMJX01 (sample SAMEA4836162, study PRJEB28245) | human gut metagenome | biome: gut microbiome; material: fecal sample | place: Denmark | collected 2008 | reverse complement strand
TATGCAAGTAGTGAAAGTGATTGTGAAACAAATATAGATAATTCATCTACAAAAAAATGTAAAAACAACAACTGGATGCACTATGGAAGTGAATATGATGACAAAATATGGTATTTGTCGCCTAATGCTCATTCTTTTTTTGCTAGCAGTGTCTGGTATGTGCGTGGTGATGGGCATGTCGACAGCAGTGCTGCTGCTCTGCTTTCCGTTTTCCCGACCATATATCTAAAATCTAATGTCTTAATAGAGAGTGGAAATGGTAGTACAAGTGATCCATATGTTCTAAAATTGGGAAATTAAATAAAGAATTCACAACTACTAATTCTTTTTTGTTATAAATAGTATACAATTATTATATTTTATGTGTTATAATGAAACTAGGAGGATATATGAAAGACAAGGATTTGTTAATAAGAAATGGTGTGGATGTAGATAAAAGTTTGGAACTATTTGGAGATATGGCAATGTATGATGAAACTCTTGTTGAATTTTTGGAAGGTATTAATGGAAAATTAAGTGACTTGAAAAAATATAAAGAGTCGAGTGATATGTATAATTATGCAATAATTGCTCATTCATTGAAGAGTGATTGTAGGTATCTTGGCTTTACTAAGTTGGCAGAATTAGCTTATGAACATGAAATAGCAGGTAAGAATAATGATATTTCTTCTGTATATAATACTTATGATAATTTAGTTGATGAAGCTAAAAGAATAGTTATGATTATAAATCAATATTTGGGGAATGAAACTATGGTTGAGGAAGTAAAACCAAATGTTGTTAGTGATAAAGTAATATTGATTGCTGATGATTCAGATATAATAAGAAATTTTGTAAGTAAATGCTTTGAAGGAATTTATTGTGTTAAATATGCTAATGATGGTGCGGAAGCGATAAGGGCAATAGAAGAGGATACTAATCATAAAATTTCATGTATGTTGCTTGATTTAAATATGCCAAATGTCAATGGTTATAAGGTTTTAGATTATTTAAAGGAAAATAATTTATTTAATATAGTTCCTGTTGTAATAATAACAGGCGTTGACACAAAGGATGAAATAAATAAAACTTTTTCTTATCCAATTGTAGATGTACTTTCTAAACCATTTAATGAACGTGATGTTAAGAATGTAATAGAACGTGTAATTAGAAATTAAAAAATTAGGTTACCCTAATTTTTTAAATGCTTTTATTAAGTATCTTTTCTGTGTTTCTAAAGTTTAATTTAGCAACACTTTTTAACTTATCTTTGTTGTATGTATCAACTATTTGTTTACCAACTTTATCCACTTCAACTCCGGCACCAAGTGGAATTTTTATTTTTAACTCTTTTGATAATTCGTCTATTTTTTGTAGGAATATATATCTACTTATTATAGAAGAACATCCGACTGATAAGCATTTATCTTCTGCTTTTGTTGTAAAACTTATATTTTGTACAATTTCTTTTGTGTTTGATAAATATTCATAGTATTTATCTTTACAAACAAATTGATCTATTACTACCATATCATATTTATAATCACTGTTTTTTATTAAATTATATAATACTTTATTATGAAGTATTGCTTTAATAGCATTCATATTTGTTTTTGAATTATGCATTTCATTATATTTTTCATTCGTTAGTATTATTGTAGTATGTGGTATGTTTTTTATTAATATAGGTGCAATTTTTATTATTTTTTCATCAGTTATCATTTTTGAATCTCTTACTCCTAGTGATTCAAGAAATGCAATATCTTTTCTGTTTACATAAGAAGCAGTTACTACTATAGGTCCAAAATAATCTCCAGTACCCACTTCATCACTACCAATTGAATTTATAAAATAGTAATCTTTTTTATCATCAATATTTGGTTTTTTCTTTTCTTTTCTTTTTTCAACTGGATATTCACCTGTTAAGCTTTTTTCTCTTTCTTTCCACATATTTGCATCTATATCTGCACTTATACCTTGAAATACTACTTTGCCTGATTCATATAAAGTTATTACGGTATCTGCCTCATTTGCTTGAAATATAGCATATGGAGGAGTTTTCTCTCTTTTTTTGTCTTTAAAATATTCTATCATTTCTTTTTGTGTTTTCTCACTTACTTTGTAAGAAAAAGTTAATTGTTTTGCCATAAAAATCACCCATATACATTATAACTCTTATTTTAAATATTAACAAGTAGAGGGGGTGAAAAAAATATATTTATTTTTTATGATTATTGTAATATAATAATAATGTATGAGGAGTTGTTGCATGAATATAGTTGATATTTTAATATTAGTTGTTTTAATTTCAGGTGCTTTTTTGGGTTTTGCAAGAGGATTTTTTAAACAATCTGTAATGTTTGTTGGTACTATTTTAGTAGTTTTGCTTTCATTTATATTTAAAAATCCTTTGTCTTTAATAATGTATAAAAATTTACCATTTTTTAAATTTGGTGGATTAACATCTTTAAACATATTACTATATGAAACTTTGGCTTTTATTATTGCGTTAGTTGTTTTGTCAATTGTTTTATTTGTAATTATTAAAATTACAGGAATAGTTGAAAGTGTTTTAAAAATTACTGTAGTACTTGCAATACCATCTAAGATACTGGGTTTAATAGTAGGTGTTATACAATCTGTAGTTGTTCTTTATGTATTTTTGTTTTTAGTGTCATTGCCTATATTGAAAGTTCCATATGTAAATGATTCGAAATATGCTAAGATAATATTAGAGAAAACACCTTTTATTTCAAGGATAACTGATGGAGTAGTTAAAACATTTGATGAAATAAGTAAATTTAGTGATGAGAATTTAAATAATAATTATGATTCTAAAAAAGCAAACAAGGAAATGCTTGAAATAATGTTAAAGAATAAAGTAATAACTGTGGAGAATGCTAGGATATTGAGTGATAAAAGTAAGATAGAAGTTGATAATATAAATGAATTATTAGAAAGATATAAGGAGGAATAAGAATGATTTTACATGATATAACTGATAATAATTTTGATGATAATATTAAAGGGGATAAAACTTTGGTTGATTTTTTTGCTACGTGGTGTGGACCTTGTAAAATGTTGTCTGTTGAACTTGAAATGTTAGCAAAAGAAAATAATAGTTTGAAAATAGTTAAGGTGGATGTTGATAAGTGCCCTAATATTGCTAGAAAATTTGGTATTATGTCAGTACCTACATTACTTTTATATAAGGATGGTAATATGGTAGATAAAAAAACTGGATATATGCCAGTAGAAAATATTAAAGAATGGATAAATAATTATTAATGTTAATTGCTATCTAATGATAGTAATTTTTTGTATGATAAAGTAAAAAATTCTAGTATTATAGTTATTATATTAAATAAAATTTATTTTAATTTTTGTTCTTATTCTATATTATTGATGATATACGTGTTATAATTGTATTGTATTTAGGAGTGAAAAGTATGAATAGGAATAATGTTAAAGGAGTTATTGGTGCTTTTATTGGTGCTATATTGTTTAGTTTGCCATGGATTTTGATATATGTATATGCAAATTATATGTTATCTGTTCTTGCTACTATTATTGCTATTGGATCTTTGAAGTTTTATAAACTTTTTAAGGGAGAAATTACGAAAAAAACAAGTATAGTAATAGTTATAGCGTCTTTATTTTCAATAACATTTGCAACATTTGTATTAATTCCATTTTGTTTAATTTTAAAGGAAGGATATGGATTTAGTACATATTACTTTAATTTATTATATAGTTCAAGTGAATTTGTTAGTGCACTTGTTTCTGATTATATAATTTCGATATTATTTACAATTCTTGGAATTAGTGGTGTTGTTTTTAATATAAATAAGAGCGCGTATCAAATTGAAAATGGTTGTGAGCTTGAATATATTGAAGATAAACCATTTGATGAACAAGTTAAGATATTAGAAGCCATTTTTGCTAAATATGATGCATTTAGTAGAGATAAGAGTGTACCTGAAACGATTATTTTTAGCGAATTAAAGGCAAGAAATAAGTTTAAATTTATTTTGTCAATGGAAAGAAAGGGTATTATAGTGTCTCCATTTTTTAAAGCATATTTTGATAAGGAAGCAGTGGAAAATAAAGAGAAGGGTAAGAAAAATTATAGAAAAAATGTTTTAGTTGTTGTATGTATATGTGTATTATTTTGGATTGCTGTTTTATTGTTAGTTGCTTTAAGTGTAAATTCAGTTGATAATAAAGATTTAAATAATAATAATATTGAGGAAAAAATAGAAAATATTAAGTATACTTATAAAGAAATAACTATTGATATGCCTAATACGTATAAAATAGTGGAAGAAAATGATGAGTATGTGGATTATTATGATCCGAATAATAATGATGTTATTGAGTTTATGATGAGGGTTGATTCATTTAGTGGTGAAACTAAAAAAGAGGCAATAGATTTGTATATTGAAGATTTAAAAAAAGATTATAATGTTTTTTCTAGTGATGAGATATTATATGATAGTTTAAGTGGGGTTAGATTGGGAACAAGTTCTTTAATGTATAGTGATGAGTATTTTTATGAATATTTGTTGTTTGATGATGAAAAGGTGTATACGGTTATGTTTTTTAATAGGATAAATAAAGAGAATGAAAATGAATTTAATGAAAAATTTAAAAATATAACTGATAATTATATGAAGAGTATAAAAATTAAAAAATATGATATTTATTAATTGGAAAGGAGTAGAAATATTTATTTATGAATTATGAAAAATCGTGTGGAGCAATAATAATTGATGATGATAAGGTGTTGTTAATAAAACAGGGTAATGGTGATTGGGGATTTCCTAAGGGTCATATGATTGATGGTGAAAGTGAATTTGAAACTGCGATTAGAGAGGTTAAAGAAGAAACGAATATTGATATTTTAATAGATGAAAATTATAGATATGTGATTAGTTATATGGTAAATGAAAATACTATGAAGGATGTTGTTTTCTTTATTGCAAAGAAATTAAGTAATGTTTTAATACCACAAGAAAGTGAGATAGATAAATTGGAATGGTTAGATATGAATGATGCATTAAATAAAATATCTCATGAAGATGTTAAAGGCGTTTTGAAAAAAGCTATGAAAGATTATGTAAGGTGAAATTATGGATTTTGATTATGGTAAAGTTGTTAATTTTATGCTAGGTGTAAATTCTAAACAAATGGTAGATGCATTAAGTACAATTATTAGTGGAAATTTTAATATGATTGATGTTAATGGTGATATTAAGAAAATTTTATTGAATTCGATTAAAACAAATGATAATTATGTATTGCTTACTAGGAATGGACTAGTAATTTTACCTATTAATTCTAATGTTAAATATTTAACTGAGGAGTTTATAAGAATCATAGAAATTACTATTAATAGTGATGACAATTTAGTTATATCTGAAATAAGTAGTAATAATAATGGGCTAGTTGCTTTTTCTTCTACTTGGAGTTTTTATAATAATGTTTATGATCAGCTAAATGGTTATATAGTATTTTTTGATAGAAATGATATATCAAGCATGGATTCTTTAACTATAGAAATGTTTTTAAATCAGTATTATTCAAAAAGAAGTGGTGTATTTAATGATTTGTATTGGGATATTATTTCTTATTCAAGGGATACTTTTGTAAATTCAAAGATTAATAGAAGGGAACAGGTTACTGAGACTTCTAGTGATTTTTCTTTAGTGTATAATAAATGGATTGAAATAGTAAATAGGTGTAGTAAAAATTAGGAATTGTTAAATATTCCTTTTTGTTTTATAATAATTTCGGTGATTTATATGAAATTATTATTACATATTTGTTGTGCTCCATGTAGTGCGGCTTGTATAAAAGTGTTAAGAGGTGAGGGTGTTGATATTACAGGTTATTGGTATAATCCTAATATTCAACCATTTACTGAATATGATAGTAGATTGAATGCATTGAAAGAATATTCTAGGATGATAGATTTACCTGTTATTTATAATGATTATTATAATTTAAAGGAATTTGTTAGTAATGTAAGTAATAGTTTAGATAATAGATGTGGTTATTGTTATTTATCTAGATTAGAAAATACTGCTTTATATGCAAGTCAAAATGGATATGATGCGTTTAGTACAACATTATTTATAAGTCCATATCAAAATCATGATTTAGTAAAAAAGATATGTGAGAATCTTAGCAAGAAATATAATATAAAGTTTTTATATAGAGATTTTAGACCTTATTATTATGAAGGAAAAACAATGTTTAAGGAAACGGGTCTTTATATGCAAAAATACTGTGGATGTGTATTTAGTGAAGAAGAAAGATATCAAAAACGTATAGATAAACGTAATAATTCTGTTATTGTTTCTTGTTAATTAATATTAATAAAAAATAAAAAGGTTCTATTTTGAACCTTTTCTTATTTTTTTAGCTTCTCTTGTAGTCATTACTTCAGTTTTACCATTGATAGTAACTTTTTGTTTATTTAAGCTTTGTTTCTTTTTAGTAGCATTTAATGCATGAGAACGACTATTACCAAATAGTGGTTTTCTATCAGTTTTTACGTTTGCCATTTTTATTCCTCCTTTTTGGGCGAATTTACTAGATAAATGTATCATAAATAATTGCATAAGTCAATTGTTATATTAGGTAAAATTTGATAAAATTATATTGGAGGCATAATATGAACTATATTCCGTTACGTGTAAAAACTAGTTATTCGTTGCTTACGTCTTTAAATGATATTAAGAAGATGATTTCATTTTGTAAAAATAATAATATAAATGCTATTGCTATAACTGATAATAATATGTATGGAGTAATGGAGTTTTATAAAGAATGTTTGAAAAGCAATATAAAACCAATTATTGGACTTGAATTAATTATAGATGATGAGTTGTTTATTTTATATGCAAAAAATTATTTTGGATATCAAAATTTAACTAGAATAGTTTATGTAATGCAAAATGAAAAAATAACTTATGATGTATTAAAAAAGTTTTGTGATAATTTGATATGTGTTGCTACTATAAATAATTATGAAATGTTGAGTAATATATATGACGATATTTATCTTGGATATGAAAATATAAATGAAAGAATTACAGATATAACTGATAAGGTTGTTTATATAAATGAAATAAGATGTATGAATAAGAATGATATAGAATATTTAAAGTATTTGTATTTGATTAAAGAAGGTAAAAAGATTACTGATTTAGTTTCTTTTGATATTAAGAGTAATTGTTATTTTGATTTTAATGATATTGATTATTTAAATGCATTGGATATTGCTAATAAATGTGATATAAAGTTTGTTCAAGATAAATCTTTGATGCCGAAGTTTGGAGTTTTAGATTCAAAAACGTATTTATTTGATTTGTGTAAAAAGGGTTTGTATAAAAGATTTGATGGAAAAGTGACTAAGAAATATTATGATAGGTTATTATATGAACTTGATGTTATAGATAAGATGGGATTTAATGATTATTTTCTTGTTGTAATGGATTATGTTAAGTATGCGAAGAAAAACAATATTTTAGTTGGTTCTGGGAGGGGAAGTGCTGCTGGTAGTTTAGTTTCTTTTTGTTTGGGTATTACTGAGGTGGATCCTATAAAATATGATTTGTTATTTGAACGTTTTTTAAATCCTGAAAGAGTTACGATGCCAGATATTGATATAGATTTTGATGCTAATTATAGAGATGATGTGGTTGATTATGTTATAAATAAATATGGTAAGGATAGGGTTGTTCCTATTATTACTTTTACTACATTATCTAGTAAGCAGGTATTAAGAGATATTGGAAGAATATTTGATGTTAATATAAGTAAGATGGATGAACTTACTAAGTTTATTGGTTTTAATCAAACTTTAACTGATGCGCTTAATAATATAAATTTAAAGATATATTTGAATAACAATACTGATATTAAGAATGTATATAATATTGCGTTAAAGTTAGAGGGATTAAAAAGGCAGATATCAGTACATGCTGCGGGTGTAATAATAAGTAGTAAATCTCTTGATTCTTATATACCACTTACTAAGTATAATGATTATTATATTAGTGGGTATTCTATGGAACATTTAGAGGAATTAGGACTTTTGAAAATGGATTTTCTTAGTTTAAAGAATTTATCTTCTATTTCAAATATGTTATCTTTAATTCCTAATCTAACTTATAGTGATATAAGAATAGATGATAAAAAGTCAATGTCATTATTTCATAATGCGATGACTTGCGGTATATTTCAATTTGAATCATCTGGAATGAAGAATTTTTTACTTAAACTAAGGCCAAATACATTTGATGATATTGTAGCAGCTATTGCACTTTTTAGACCAGGTCCTTCTGATAATATAGATACATATATAAGAAGGAAAAATGGGACTTTAAAGATCGATTATTTGGATGATTCATTGAAAGATGTTTTAAAGCCAACATATGGAATAATAGTATATCAAGAGCAGATTATGCAAATAGCTAATATAATGGCTGGTTATACTTATGGAGAAGCAGATATGTTAAGACGTGCTATGAGTAAAAAGAAAAAAGAGATACTTGAAAATGAGAGAGATAAGTTTATAAAAAATAGTATTAAAAGGGGATATAAAGAAGATATTGCTATAAAAACATATGATTTTATTATGAAGTTTGCAAATTATGGATTTAATAAATCTCATTCAGTTGCATATTCTATGATTGCTCTTAAGATGGCTTATTTAAAAGTAAACTATAAGGAATATTTTATGTCGAGTTTGCTTACTAGTGTAATTGGAAGTGAAACTAAGACAAAGGAATATATTGATGAATGTAAAAAGTTAAATATTAAATTATTTAAACCATCTATTAATAAAAGTAATTGCTATTATGTTAAAGAAAATGATGGAATAAGGTTTCCTCTTTCTATAATAAGGAATGTTGGAAGTATTACTTGTAAGGAAATTGTTAATGAAAGATTAAATGGTGAGTATATAGATTTTTTTGATTTTGTGAAAAGAACTTATGGTAAATCTGTTAATAAAAAAGCAATTGATTGTTTGATAGATGCGGGTGTATTTGATGAATTTAATTATAATCATAATACTATTCATAATATTGTGGATGTCGCGATTAATTATGCAACTTTGGCTAGGAATTTAGATGATAGTTTAATTGAAAAGCCGATAATAGAGTTATTTGATGAATTTAGTGATGAAGAGATTATTAAAAGAGAGAAGGATGTTTTTGGTTTTTATCTTAGTAATCATCCTGTAAGTAAATATAAAGTTAGATATAATAATATAGTTAATTTAAATGATATACATAATTATTTTGATAAACATATTAATTTGATTGTGTATGTAAATAATATTAAAACAATATTATCTAAAAAGGGTGATGAAATGGCATTTTTAACTATTAGTGATGAATATACAAGTACGGATTTAACTGTGTTTCCAAATCGTTTTAAAAGTATTTCTGAAATAAATAAGGGAGATATTGTGCTTGTAAATGCAAAAGTTGAAAAGAGAATGTCAAAATATCAACTTATATTAGAGAGTTTAAAGAAACTATAAAATTCTGATATAATTTTTATTTGATTAAAGATTATAATACGTGTTATAATCTTACTAGAGGTGAATAGAATGAATTCAAAAGAGAGGACTAAATGTATAGTAATTACTATCGTTTTATCTATAGTATGCCTTATTCCACTGTTTGAACATAGATCTCATAAAAATAAGGAACCAGAGAGTTTGTATAGGGTTTATTTAAATGGCAGATCTATTGGTTCAATTAAATCAAAGGAAACACTTGAGAAGTATATAAATGAAGATCAAAAAGATTTGAAGGTAAAGTATGGTGTAGATACAGTTTATTTACCTAATGGTCTTTATATAAGCAAATATAAAAGTTATGTTAATAAAGTAACAGATGAAAAAAGTATATATAATCAAATTAAAGAAACAGAAAAATTTACTATAAAGGGTTATCAAATTATTATTAAAAATGATGATGAATCGTTTTCTATTAATGTTTTAGATAAGAAAAACTTTGAGGATGCGATTAATGATGTAGTAAAAGCACTTGTTAATAATGATGAGTTGGATACTTATCTTAGTGGTGAAGATATAGTTATAAAGTCAGTTGGAAAGAAAATAGAAAACTTATATATTAAGGAAAATATTACTATGAAAGAGGCCTTTATTTCAAGTGATGAAAAGATTTATTTATCTGAAAAAGAAATAGTTAAATATTTATTGTTTGGTGATGAAATAGATGAGAAAACATATATGGTAAGAGAAGGTGATACTATTGAGAGTATTGCTGAAGAAAATAAACTTGCTGTTGAAGAATTTTTGGTTGTTAATCAGGATTTAAAAAGTAAGAATAGCTTATTATCAATTGGACAAGAGGTATCTGTCGCGCTTATTTCACCTGTAATTACTGTTGTAGTTGAGGAACATTCTGTAGAAGAGAAGGTTATACCATTTACTACAGATATTGAATATGATAGTTCTATGGCATGGGGAGCTACTAAAATAAAACAAGAAGGTAGAGATGGTAAACAAATAGTAACCCAAAAGATAAAGTATGAAAATGGTGAAATAAAGAATGCATTAATTGCTAATACTGAGGTTGTGGATGAAGCAGTTAATAGAGTTAAAGTTATTGGAACAATGAGTAATTTTACTATTGATCCTAATGATATACCAGATTCTGGTGATTGGTATTGGCCTACAAAAAGTCCATATATAATTACAAGTCCATATGGTTGGCGTTGGGGTGCTTTACATGATGGTACTGATATAAGCGGTACAGGACATGGTTCACCTATATATGCTGCTAATAATGGTATTGTATACAAAGTTTTCTATGATGGAATAGGTGGAAATCAAATAATTATAGCACATTCAAATAACTATTATACTTGGTATGCACATTTATCTGCTCAATACGTTTCAACTGGTCAAACTGTAAAAAGAGGAGATTTAATTGGTGGTATGGGATGTACTGGTAGTGCATGTACAGGAACACATTTACATTTTGCTGCTTATAAAGGAATTCCAGGTAGAGGCGGGCAATCATTTAATTCAATGGCATTATATAGATAAGAATAGGACTAATATTAGTTCTTTTCTTTTAGTTTAATAAATAATTATATTTACAAATCAATAAATAGGGATGTATAATAAAAATATGAAAATAGGGGTGAACTATGAAGAAGAACGGATTTATAATGTCGACATATATATATGTATTATTAGTTTTTTTCTTATTATTATTAGGAACAATGTTAGTAGTATTAAATAATACAAGATTATTAGCAAATAAAATAAAAGAGAATACAGATGGTAATATAGATTTTAATTTAATATTAAAAGGCGATAAAGAAATAATTTTAAAAAAAGATTCTGAGTATATAGAACCTGGATATATAGCAACAACATTTGATGGAAAAAAATTAGATGTAAACGTAATGGGAGAAGTAAATGTAAACAAACTAGGTGAATACGATATAATATATATTGCAGAATATAAAGGTGTAGAAAAGAAAATAAGAAGAAAAGTAATAGTAGCAGAGAACTTAGTTACATATATAACAAATTTATATAAAACTAATAATATTTTAAATAATTTAAAAAAAGATAATACACCTGATAGTAACATAAGATATTATGGAAGCAATCCAAATAACTATGTAAGATTTAATAATGAATTATGGAGAATAATAGGAGTATTTGGAAATAATGTTAAATTAGTAAGAAGTGAATCATTAGGAAGCATATCATGGGATAGTAGTGAATCAAGTATAAATAAAGGTTATGGAGTAAACGAATGGGGAGAAAGTACATATGAAGATGGAAGTTATTATGAGGGTGCAGATTTAATGCAATATTTAAATAAGATGTATTATGGAGGAACTAATGTAACATGTTATGGTGGAACTAACAATTCAAAAAAAACATGTCCAACAAATAAACTAGATAATACATCAAAAACATTAATAGATAACTACACATGGAACACAGGCGCAGCAAACTTTAATAAATTATATAATAGTACAACAAAAACTTTAGATACAGTTGAATTTTATAAAGCAGAAAGAGGAAACGAAACTGGAAAGATATGTTCTAGTGGAAATAATTGTAATGATACAGTTGAAAGAACAACAACATGGACTGGATATGTTGCACTTCCTTATGTGACAGACTGGGCATATGCAAGTGACGAGAACATTTGTGAAACAAATATGTATGCCAAAGACAGTTCAAATAATTATATATGCAAGAATAATAACTGGATGCAAAGAAGTACATGGGCATGGTATCTTTCTCCTGATGCCAATGGTACGTATGCTAACGAGGCATGCGGTGTGACAACAAATGTCAGTGTGAGTGGGTGGATTGTGACTAATGGTGCTTCCCACGACTTTGTGGCTTACTCCGGAACTGTTGCACCCGCCATATATCTAAAATCTAATGTCTTAATAGAAAGTGGAAATGGAAGAGAAGATGCCCCATATATACTAAAAGCAGGTTCATAAATAAAAGTAATACGTATACATTTTGAAAAAAGATTAACACCCCGTATATTTCTGTTTGACATATATAATTATTGTGTTTATAATATCTTATTGCATTAGGAAGTGATAGCATGATGTATTATAAATTAGCAGAAAATGAACTTGATAGAAGTGGAGATTATAAATATATGTTAAATTTGGTAATGGATAATTATCAAAATTATTTTAAGGCCTCTTTGTATTTACAATCTAAATATTCTTTTTGTTTGCAATCAATTTATTCGTGTCTTAGTAAGGTTAATAATATAGATAATAGAACTGTTGCATATAAAGAGTTATCTAGGTTTTTAGAAGAAGTGAAAAAGAGAACTGGTTTATGTATGAAAATAATTAGGGAAGAAGATAAATTGTATGTTAAGGAAAAAGCAAAAATAAAGAAGTTAAAACATTATTATAGTATTTAACTTCTTTTTAAATATTTTTTTACTCTTCTTAAATCATATATAGTTACTACTATAATATTTGCACATGTTGAAATTACAAGTCCCCATAAACCAATTTTTAAATTGCATCCAATTGCAAGTATTATTAATTTTACACTTACTCCTATTATTGTTCCTTTTAAGCTATCTTTTGCTTTTCCCATTGCTTGTAGTGAACTACTGAGAGGTGCTTGAAAATAGTAAAGTAAGCATATTGGTGCCATATATTTCATGTAAGTACTACCACTTGTTGTATTATAAATTAATTTTAATGGTATTTCTGGTATTAAAATAAAAATAATTGTTGCTGGTATTCCTATTAGTGATGAGAATAATATGCTTTGTTTTATTTTCTTTTTTACATAGATAATATTGTTATCAGAATATGATTTACTTACTATTGGTATAAGTGCTTGACTTATTGCAAGAGTAAAAAATGAAGGAAGTAATAGCATGGGCATTACATATCCATTTAATATACCATATTCTTTTACTATGTATGTATTCGCATATCCTGTTTTAAGAAGGAAGAATGTTAGTATAATTGGTTCTAGGAAGTAACCAATATTTCCAATTAATCTACTTCCTGTTGTGGGTATACTAATGTTTAATATGTCTTTTATATTTTTTTTATTTGGAGAAATATCTTCTTTTGTTATTTTGAAGTTTTTAGGTAAGAAAAAGAATAAAACAAGAATTGATGATAATTCGCTTACAATATTAGAAAGTACTATAAAACTTACTGCACTTTCTATACCTTTTTTGAGTGCTATAGGGACACCTATAATTATAGTAATTAATCTTACTGCGTCTTCTGTTACATTTGAAATAATATGAGGAAACATTCTTTGTTTACCAAAAAAATAACCTCTTAAAATAGATGATATAGAAATAAATGGTAGTACAAAACCAATTGATCTTATTGCATAAAGCGTTCTTTTATCATGCAATAAATTATTTGAAATATAAGAACTAGAAAAAAGTAGAATAATCATTATTATTATGTTTATAGTCAAGGATATTGGTAAACTTGAGAATACTAAGTTTTTATTATTGTTTTTTTCTTCTGCTACTAGTTTACTTATTGCAATTGGGAAACCTAGTTGTGCAATTGCAATTAATAACATGAATGTAGGAGTTATGAGCATATATACTCCAAGTCCTTCTACACCTATTAATCTGTTAGTTACAATTTTAATTATCATTCCTAGTATTTTTGTTATTGCTCCACCTAGCATTAAAATAAGTGTAGATTTTACGAATTTATTTTTCACTTTTTCACCCTAGTAATAATATGTTTTTAAATTGTCATAAATGAAGGGTTGTACTTTATATTTTATAATAAATGTTATATAATTATAATGGTGGTTATATGAATATAGAATTTGGTAGTTTAAAAGAATTATACGATAGAATTACTCCTGCACTTATTTCTAAAAAAACTGAAATAGAGAGTAAAGGTTATTATCATATTAAAGAATCTGATATTTGGAATTATTTAACTAGTAAGAAGTGGAAAATTAGTAAGGAATTAACATTAGCAGAGATGGTTAGTGATATTTTTAATGCAAATATTGAGGATATTAATGCATATGTTATAAAAAAAATATCAACTGAGATGAGAGAACCGATTTTTGATGAATAAGGAGATGAACATGCAAGAAGATGAGATTGTAACATTTGATATGTTACTTAATAATGCCAAGAAGTATATTGCTGAAGAAAATATAGGGATTATAGAAAAAAGTTATGAATTTGCAAGTAAGATTCATAGTGGTACGAAGCGATTAAGTGGTGAAGATTATATAAGTCACCCTTTAAATGTTGCTTATATATTAACTAAGATACATTCTGATTATGAGGCGTTATCAGCTGCACTTTTACATGAAGTTTTGAAAACTGGTAATACTAGTTATTCTGTTTTAGAGAGTGAGTTTGGTACTGATATAGCCACATTAGTAAGAGAAGTTGATAAAATAAATAGATTATCTTTATCTGCCGATTCATTATATCAAATAAATTATTATAAAAAGATTTTAGTTGGTTTATGTGAGGATGTTAGGGTTATAATTATAAAGTTAGCAGATAGATTACATAATATGAGAACTTTGTGGGCAATACCAAAAGAAAAACAAAAGGAAAAAGCAAAGGAAACTTTAGAGATATTAGCACCTATTGCTCATAGGTTGGGAATACATTATATTAAAAGTGAATTAGAAGATTTATCTCTAAGATATTATAAACCAGATGTTTATTTTGATATTGTGACTAAATTAAATAATACTAAAAAAGAACGTGATAGTGTTATTATTGAGATGAAATCAAAGATATCAGAAATGTTAAATGAACACAATATTGCTCATGAAATAAAGGGTAGAAGTAAAAGTATATACTCAATATATAATAAAATGCAGAATGGAAAAAAGTTTGAAGAAATATATGATATTCTTGCTTTAAGAGTATATGTTAATACTGAAAGTGAGTGTTATCTTACTTTAGGACTTATTCATTCGAAGTATAAACCACTTTCTAATAGGTTTAAAGATTATATTGCTATGCCTAAAGAAAATATGTATCAATCACTTCATACTACTATATTTGGAGTAGGTGGTGAGTTGTACGAAATACAGATAAGGACTTATGAAATGGATAAGATTGCCGAATATGGTATCGCGTCACATTGGTCATATAAGGAACATATTGATGGATCTTCTGCTATAAAAAATGTTATGGAACAAAAGCTTCAAATGTTTAGGAATATTATAGAGAGCAGTAAGGATGAAGCTCTTACTGATGAAGATTTTGTTAATACTGTAAAAAAAGAAGCACTTGATAACAATATATATGTTTATACTCCAAAGGGGGATGTTATAGAGTTACCTATTGGAAGTACACCTATTGATTTTGCATATAAGGTTCATACAAATATTGGGGATAAAATGGTAGGTGCTATTGTAAATGATAATATAGTATCTTTGGATTATAAGCTAAAAGAAGGAGATATTGTTAAGATAAATGTTAATAAGAACTCTAAGGGACCTAGCAAGGAATGGATTAACATAGTAAATACATCTCAAGCGAGAAATAGAATTAAAAGTTTTTATACAAAGATTGATAAAACTGAGAATATTAAACATGGTGAGGAGTTACTTTTAAAAGAACTTAGAAAAGCAAATATTCCTTTTAAAGAATTTAATGAGAAAGTTAATGATATATTAGATGAGATAGGAGAAGAGAATATAAATGATTTATATTTGTGTATTGGTAATGGTAAGTATACTCCTATATATATAGTAAATTTATTGAGTAAAGAAGAAAAATCAAAAGAAGAAATAATTTTAAATAAATTAAATAATGCAAATATAGTAGAAGATTTAAAGAATGATGTTATAGTAGGTGGATTAGATGAAATTAAAGTGACATTAGCTAATTGTTGTAAACCGGTTAAAGGTGATGATGTAATCGGTTATATTACAAAGGGAAATGGTGTAGTGGTTCATAGAACTAATTGTCATAATATTTCTGATATTGATGAGAGAATAGTACCTACTTCATGGAATATGAATTCAAATAATAAATATAAAACATCTATAATGATTAAGACAGCAAAAAAAGATAATATGCTTGTTAATATAATAAGTAAAGCATCATCATCTAATGTAACTATTCAATCTATAAATGTTATAAATAATTTAGATTATTTGACATATGATTTATTAGTATTAGTTGAAAATGTAGATAAGTTAAACAGTTTTTTAAATGATTTATATCAAATGCCAGAGGTAATAGAAGTAGAGAGGGTTATAAAATGAAAGTAGTTATTCAAAGAAGCGGTGAATCGTACGTTGATGTAGATAATAAAACTGTTGGTAAAATAAATTTTGGCTTTGTAGTACTTGTTGGTTTTACACATGATGATAATATTGATGATATTAAGTATATTGTTAAAAAAATAGTAAATTTACGAGTGTTTGATGATTCTAATGGAGTAATGAATTTAAGCATTAAAGATATTAAAGGCAAAATTCTTTCTATATCACAATTTACTTTGTATGCTGATACTAAAAAGGGTAATAGACCAAGTTATATAAATGCAATGAAGAGTAATGACGCAAAAAAATTGTATGAATATTTTAATGAAGAACTTAGATGTAATGATATAGAAGTAGAAACTGGAGTATTTGGAAGTGATATGGATACTCATATAAATAATTGTGGACCTGTTACTATATTAATAGATAGTAAGGAGAGATAAAATGGAAAACAAAGATGTTATTAATTATAAGATTATAAATGTAACATTCTTTGTTTTTATTATATATTTGTTATATAAATTAAATTTACTATATAAGATTAAAAGCTTTCTATTATTAATATTTATATCTTTAATATTATCTTATATAGTTTATCCAATTTATAAAAAAATGAGTAAAAAGATTAACAAATATTTATCAGTAATATTAATATATACATTTATAGGATTATTTGTTTGTGCATTAGTATTTTTGTTTATACCAAGTAATAATTTTATATTAAAAATATCAGATTTATTTTCTAATATTATTTCTTTTGTTAATAAATTAAGTAATAAGTATAATTTGAATATTGATATAAATTTATATGTTGATATAATAACAAAATATGTTATAAATAATAGTATATATTTTATACAAAATGTAATAAATTTTATTACAAAAATGATGTTTGTTATATTGCTGTCAATTTGTATTTTATTTAATATTAATTATATAAAGCGTTTTATTTCAAAAAGTAAATATTATATACTTATATGTAATATAAATGAAAAATTAAAAGCATATGTTGTTGCCAATTTAAAAATAATAACAATTCAATTTTTTGAATATTTAATATTTTTCTTTATAATTGGTCATCCAAATTATTTACTATTGGCAATACTTAATTCTTTAAATTCGTTTGTACCTATAATAGGGGGGATATTTACTAATTTTATAGCACTTATAACGGCATCTGTTATAAGTAAAAAATTGTTTATATTAACTGCTATCATATCTATAATATTACCCAATATAGATTCTTATATAATTAGTCCACGTATATATAAAAATACCAATAGATTATCTCAAACATTATCAATTTCATCAGTAATAATATCATCGATTTTATTTGGATTTTATGGAATAATTATAGCAATACCTCTTTTAATTGTAATTATTGAAATTATTAAGTATAAAAATGATTCCAAAATAAAAGAAAATGTGTTATAATTTATTTACTTGCAAGAGTGGCGGAATAGGTAGACGCGAAGGTCTCAAACACCTTTGGCATTGCCGTGTGGGTTCGATTCCCATCTCTTGCACCAGATTTGATTGATACTCGAACTTTTATTTAGTTCGTTTTTTCTTTGTTAAAATTAAGTATTGTTAATATTTTTTATTTAGTATTTACTATAATAGAGGATATAAAAGTTGGAATAAAAAATATAGCATATTTGACAAATACGTACAAATGTGCTAATATAACGGGCATATTTTATTTAGGAGGTATGTAATGGAATTTTTGATTATATGGTTAAGTACAGTTGCTGTAAGTTTTGGTATGGAAATGGCAAATGAATTGAGAATGTTTAAGGATGTTGCTGATGCTGGATATAAAATTGATATAAGAAGATTGTCAGACTTAAGTAAACAATTAAATCCAAATGCATCAAAAGCTACACTTTTATCAATGTTAATACCAATATTTAACATTATGCAAGTTTTTCAAAGAACAGTTCAATATAATAATGCTAGACCTATGATATTGGATCAATTAAATGTGATGGATGCATTAGAAGAAATGTCAGAAATAGAAAATCAAGAATATCAAAAAAAACCAACAGGATTAAATGCTCTTCTTATTCCACTAAAGGATGAAATAAGAATATCAAAAGCTGCTTCAATTAAAATTGAGACTGACACTGAAAAAAGTGAAATATTCTACGAAATGGATGATTCATTAGAAAATATCACAATTTTAAAAGTTAATGGTGATGCTTCTAGATTAACAGTAGATGAACAAAAGAAAAAAGTTATTGAGGCTTGGAAAAATATTGTTTCAGCAGGAATGGAAAAATATGGGGATGCAGAAAAATTTACAGAAGCATTAAAAAATACTTCAAGCATGGATTTAAGTAATAATGAAGAAGTTAAGAAACATAATGAAACTTCTTCGCAAGAATTAAGTGTTAGTGAGCAAAAAGAATTATTAGAAAATTTAAAATGTGAACTGTTAGAAAGAAAAGAGAATGCACAATCTAGTAAGATAGAAGAAGGAAAAACATTATTAAAGAGAAAAAAGTAGCTGAGATATTGCTACTTTTATTTTGCTTTGATAAAATTAATTTAACGTATGATACTCAATTATTTAATTCGAGTTTTTATGTGTGTTTTAAAAGTTATAATTGTAATGTTTATTTAATAATAAAAGAGGAGGATTTGTAATGACAATTGCAGAGGCAGAAAGATTTTATGAACAAGATACTAAAAAATATGAAGTAGAGAAAAATAAAGAGTTTTTAAAATGGTTAAAAGATTTGATAAATGGTGGTTATAATTCTTTTATTGAAATTAATGAGTTACAGGAGTTAATTAATAATATTGTTAATTGGTATGAAATTAAATATCCAGAACGTGAGATGGAGTTTTATGAGGGAATAAGACATTTTGATTTTGAAAATATGTATACTTTATCAAAAGTAATGGATACTAAACAATTAATGTATAGATTACCACGTAATCAATTAAATTTAATAGAATGTGGTTATAGGGCTAAAGGATGGGGTCAATATCCAATTTATGAAAATGATGAATTAGTTGGATTGGAACCTAGAGTTTCTATTTGTATTAATAGAAAAAGACGAGAAAAAGTTCCGTATTTTTTACTTCAAGCAAATTGTATGACAGGAGAAGTAATAAAAAATTATAGCTCAAAGGATTATGTTAATTTTGATAATATTATATTAGATGAATTATTATTGATGTTTAATGAAAGGTATAAAGATGAGTTGGATTTTATCGAACTTAAAGAAAGTGTATATAATCACAATGTTGATATTGTTTTGAGGAATAAAATTTTGCAACTTGTTGCTCTTAAACTACTTTATTCAGTAAATACTATTCCTGAAAGAGGATATGAAAGATCTAAGAAATTTATAAACGAATTTAATAAAGAATTAAATCTTACTTTATCTACAGAAGAAATAGATGAAATAATGAGGAGAGATTATGCGAATAAAGAAAAATTAAAGAAAACGTTTGTAGATGAAAATGATGAGAAAGCTTCTTGTGATGTGATGGAAACTAGTGGGTTAAAAAGATTAGTAAAAAGAATGACAAATAAAAATAGTATGTATTAATAAAGATCTAAAATATAAAAAATGTAAAGAGGATGAATTCAGTTTAGAAATGGGGATATATTAGATTATTTTGTTGACAGTTATACCTACATTTTATTGGAGAGTGATAATAATGAAATCGAAGGTATATTTTACTAAAAATATTACTTTTGAGAATTTAATTAAGTTGTTTGATGCGTTAAATGTAAAATTAGATAAAGAAGTTGCTATTAAATTACATAGTGGTGAGGATGGAAATCAAAATTATATTAAGCCGGAATTTTTTAAACCATTTATTGATTATATTGATGGAACTGTTGTTGAGTGTAATACTGCTTATGAAGGTGCAAGAAATGAAACGAGTAAGCATAAAGAGTTGTTAAAAAAACATGGTTGGAATATTTTTAAAACTGATATTTTAGATGGTGATGGTGAAATAGAGTTTAGTATTCCAAATGGTCTTTTAATAAAAAAGAACTATGTTGGTAAAAATATTGAAAAATATAATTCGATGATTGTTTTGTCTCATTTTAAGGGCCATCCTATGGGAGGATATGGTGGTGCTTTAAAACAGCTTTCTATCGGTTGTGCTTCTTCTAATGGAAAATGTTATATCCATTCGGCTGGTAAAGTAAATAGTCAAGATGTTTTATGGGATAATATTGCTAGTCAAGATGAATTTTTAGAAAGTATGGCTGATGCTGCTAGTTCTGTTATAGATTATTTTAAGGGTAATATTGCATATATTAATGTAATGTCAAATATTTCTGTTGATTGTGATTGCTGTAAAGTGGCAGAGGATCCATGTTTACCTGATATTGGTATGTTGTCATCACTTGACCCAGTAGCACTTGATAAAGCTTGTCTTGATTTAATTTATAATTCTAATTATAATGGAAAAGAACATTTTATTGAAAGGGTTGAAACTAGAAATGGAATTCATACTATAGAATCTGCTGTTAAATTGAATTTGGGTAGTACAGATTATGAATTAATTAATATTGATTAAAAGGATTTTTTAATTCTTTTTTTTGTCATTTTTTAGTCAATTAAAATAATTACTTAGTATGATTTTACATAAAATGTTTTAGAAGTGAGTGATTATTATGAATGATAGAGTTAAACGTATTATAGAAGATAGCGAAATAAGAAAACGATTATATAAAGCAGGTATTTTTCCTATGATGGGACCAACTGGTTCTAAGGGCGAAAGGGGAAAGGGCTTAGAAATACTTGGATATTATGAATTGGAAGAAGAATTAATTAGTCATCATCCAACTGGCTCTGTTGGAGAATGTTATTTAGTTAATGGCATTTTGTATGTTTGGAATAAAGATAAAAATAAGTGGGAGAAAACAGGCAGTATACAAGGGCCGCCTGGAGTTTCTGAGAAAATTAAAGTAGGAAAAACTATACCTGGTGAAACTGGGACGGATGCGAATGTAATAGATAATTTTGATGGGAAGGAACACGTGCTTGATTTTGTATTACCTAAAGGTGAAGTGGGATTAATTGGTCCTACGGGTCCTAAGGGCGATATTGGTCCACAAGGTCCTAAGGGAGATATTGGTCCTAGAGGATTTCCGGGTGAAATTGGAATAAGTCAAGCTATAACAATTGATGGCACTGAAACTGTAGAAGCCGGTGAAGATGCAGAGGTACAAGATGATTTTGAAAATAACGTTCATCATTTGACATTTTATATACCTAAGGGTGAAAAAGGTGATATTGGTCCAATGGGATTAGCTGGTCCGACGGGTCCCACGGGCCCAGCTGGCGCACCTAGTCCTACTGGATATAGTTCTATTGCTTTTGCAAGTTATCTAGATACTAAAAAAAGTGGTATTGCACAAATTGGAAGAACCAGAGTTATACCAGGTAATAATAGATATGTATCAATACCAAACGGAACTGATATAGTTGTAAAAGAAACAGGAATTTTTGAAATAGTATTATGTGGAAGGATATCTGGCGTTACAGAAAATACAGGTGCATCATTTTCGCTTATAAATAAGGATACAAACGATGTAATTAGTGATTTATTGTTTATTTTGGAAGCTGGTAAAACTGCTGATATGGATTTTTCTGAAATGACTGTTGTTGATATTTTTGCTGATACAACATTGCAACTTAAGATAGATATAACTGGTGATGCAGCGGATATTAATTTTAGTGAAATGAACATATTGTTAAAGTGTTATAATATATAGATTTTAGAAAGGGGTTGATAGTATTAAAAAATGTAATAATGAAACTAGTAACTTAAAAAAAGAGTGTGGAACATTTTGTCCTATGAGATATGTTGTTTTTAATAATGCAGATACTATAAAGATTGGAGAAGTTCAAACGGTTGATTCTAGTGAAGATGCTAGGATAGTTGATGAAAAAAATAAAAATAAACATGTGCTTAAGTTTTTTATTCCAAGAGGTCAAAGTGATACTATAGAAATTGGTAAAGTAACAACTGGTTTACCAGGAAGTGATGCAAAAGTTGTTGATGTAACAGGTGGACCGAATCATATACTTGATTTTATAATTCCTCGAGGTTCAGTTGGACCTGTGGGACCTTCTTCAACTCAAGCTATATTTTTTACAGATACTGTTGATACGAAAAGGTCTGGAGAAGTAACTTTTGATAACAGATGGCTTATACCTGGTGAACAAGAAAACTTTGAGATAATAGATAATAGTAAAGTTAAGCTAGAATCGGGTATATATGAAATAGTAATGTCTGGACATATAGGTGATGTTGATGATACACATGGAGGTGAAGTTTATCTTCAAGATGATAATGGTTCTAGTATAAAGGATTTGACATTTAAATTACCTGCTGGAAATGACAAACAGATTTATTTTTCTAAAGATATTATTTTTAGATTTGAAGTACCTACAATTTTGCAAATTATTGTTAATATAACAGGAGATGTACAATCATCAAAGGTTGTTATATCTGATGTAAGTTTGCTTCTTAAAAAAATTAATGAATAAAATGTAAGAATTTATTACTTGCATTTTTGTTTGTTACTTGTAATAATAGGATTTTTAGTGATTAAAATTTGATATTTTGTTCTTAAAAAATATACATTTGTGTAATATGTGTGATATACTTTATTTGAATGCCTATAGGAGGAGTTATGAAAAATAGAAAAGATATTTTATGGGGATTGTTATTAATAGTGGTTGGAATTATTTGGGGAATTAATAGTTTAGGAATAGTTAAAATTGATATTTTCTTTGATGGATGGTGGACTTTATTTATTATTGTGCCTTCTTTAATTGATTTATTTACTGATGAGGATAAAACTGGCAGTATTATAGGAATTATAATAGGTGTTTTTTTGTTACTTGCGTGTCAGGATATAATTGATTTTTCTATGATTTTAAAATTGTTATTTCCTATAGTTTTAGTAATAATAGGATTATCTCTTTTAATTAAAAATCCATTTAAAGGTAATAAAATGAAAAAAGGTAAAGAGAATTTAGATGAATATGCAGCTACATTTGGAGTACAAAATTTGGATTTTGATAATGAAAAATTTAATGGATGTAGTTTAAATGCTGTATTTGGTAAAGTAAGTTGTGATTTATCTAAGGCAAAGATAAATGATGATGTTGTTGTTAATGTTTGTAGTGTTTTTGGCGCTACTCAGGTTATTGTACCTGATGATGTATGTGTTAAGGTTTATTCTACTCCAATATTTGGAGGTGTGACTAATAAAAGAGGTAATAAAAGTGATAGTAAGTATACTATTTATATAAATTGTACTTGTTTGTTTGGAGGTGTTGAAATAAAATGAGTAAGGGACAAAAGGTAATTAAAAATTTGGCAATTGTTTTTGCTATATTTCTTATTATGAGTATAATTTATAATTTAATGTATGGTGTTTCTTTTTTAATAAAGAATGAAAATAAAGATAATAATTTGTTTAATTTAGATGTTAATATGAATAAAGTAATAAATATTGATATAAGTTCTTCTAATTTGATAATTAAGAAAGGGGATTTATTTAAGGCGGAAACAAATAATAAATATATTTCTGTTAAACAAGATAGCAATAGGTTATATATAAAAGAAAGAAAACATGGTATTTTTGAAAATTCTGTTAAAGATTTGATTGTGTATATTCCTGATGATATTAATTTTGATTATGTGTATATAAATACTGGTGCTGGAAAAATAGATATAGATAGTTTAAAAACTGATAATTTAAAATTTGATTTGGGTGCTGGTAAGGTTGTAGTTAATAATCTTATTGTTAAAAATGATGCTCATATTGAAGGTGGAGCAGGAACTATTGATATATTAGATGGTAGTATAAGTAATTTGGATTTAGAGATTGGAGTTGGGGCTTTATCATTAACATCTAAATTACTAGGTGATAGTAAAATTGAATGTGGAGTTGGTAAGGTAGATATTAAACTTTTAGGTAAAAAAGATGATTATAAGTTTAATTTTAGTAAGGGTTTAGGAAGTATGAGTTTAAACTCTATTAATATTGATAATGACTTTATTTATGGAACTGGTATTAATGTTATAGATATAGAAGGTGGAGTTGGAGCTATTAAAGTTTTTGTTGATGAATAACATTAATTATCTGGAGGTATTATGAAATATTTAGTTAAAAGTAATAGTTTGTTGCTACGATATTTGCTTGATAATGTTAAAGGTAAGTCAAAAAATAATATTAAGTCAATTTTAAAGAATGGGTGTGTGTCTGTTAATGGCAAAATAATTACTAGGTATGATTATGAGTTAAATAGTGGGGATGTTATTATTGTTACTAATTATTATAATGGTAATGATAATAAATTTGATATATTATATGAGGATAATTATTTAATTGCAGTGAATAAAAGAGAAAATTTATTAACTGTTTCTACTGATAAAGAGAAAAATAATACTTTATATAGATATGTTAGTAATTATGTGAAGTCAAAGAATAAGAATAATAAAATATTTATTGTAAATAGACTTGATAGAGATACGAGTGGAATAGTTATTTTTGCTAAGAATAAAGATATAAAGGAATATATGCAGAATAACTGGGAAAGGGATATAAAATTAAGAAAATATATTGCTGTTGTTGATGGGGTTACTGATAGTTGTGGAATAATAAAATCTTATTTAAAAGAAAATAATATTCATATAATGTATTCATCTAATGATGGACTTCTTGCTATTACTGAGTATAAATTAATAAAACAAAATAATAAGTATAGTATGCTAGAGGTAATATTGCATACAGGAAGAAAAAATCAAATAAGGGTTCATATGAATGATATTAAACATCCTGTAATTGGTGATACTAAATATTCAAATACTGTAAGTCCAATTAAAAGAATGTGTCTTCATGCAATAGAGATAAAGTTTGTTCATCCTGTAAATAAAAATATTATTAATATAAAAACAAATTTTCCTGATGTATTTAATAAAATGTTTGATTAGAAGAGTTATAGTTCTTCTTTTTTTTGTGAATTTTTGTTATAATTTTATTGGTGGTTAGTATGAAAAAAATAATTGTTATTTTGGTTGGAATTTTAGTTTTATGTGGATGTTCTAATCAAAAAATGGATAAATATGATATGTTTTATATGGATACTTATATAGAAATTAAGTTATATGATGTGTCAAATAGTAGTGAGGTATTTAAGAAAATAGATAGTATTTATAAGGAATATAATCAACTTTGTGATAGATATAATTCTTATGATGGTATTGTAAATGTGTATTATTTAAATAACGATTTAAAGATAGATGAAAAGATAGAAATTGATAAAAAACTTTCTGAATTAATTAAATATGGACTTAATATGTATGATGAAACTGATGGATATATTAATATTGCTTTGGGTAATGTTATTGATGTGTGGAAAAAATATAGAGATGAGGGTACTGATATTCCGCAATTATTTGAACTTATGACAAGTGGTTCTATAGATATAAATGATGTATATTTGGAAGGTAATGAATACATGAGAAAAAGTGATGTAAAACTTGATCTTGGTTCTTATGCAAAGGGTTATGTTACTGAAATAGTGGGTGAATATTTAGAGAATGAGGGAATAAATAAGTATTTAATAAATGCTGGTGGTAATGTGAAAGTAGGATCTAGCTATAAGAGTGATGGATATGCTGTTGGCATTGAGGAACCATTTAATACTTCAAAAATATATAAGGTCTTACATGTTGAAAATGAATCAGTTGTAACAAGTGGTAGTTATCAAAGATATTATGAATATAATGGTAAGAATTATAATCATATAATAAATCCAAAAACGCTATTTCCGGATAATTATACTAAAAGTGTTACTGTTATAACTAAAGATAGTAAAAAAGCTGATATTTTATCAACATATTTGTTTTTATTGCCTATTGATGATGGGTTAGAGTATGTAAATAACTTAGATGATGTTGAGGCAATATGGTATAGTGATGAAATTTATTATTCTAATGGTTTTGATAAGTATGAATAAGAGTGATATGAAATTGGTTATTATTTTAATAAGTGTGAGTTTGTGTTTTTTATTTTTTTGTAAGATAATTAAAAAAGATAACAACTATGCTTATGTTTATTATGAAAATAAGATAATTAAGGAAATAGATTTAACAAAAGATGATGAATATAGTGTAACTGGATATAATGGGGATGTTTTAATAGAGGTAAAAAACGGTATGATAAGAGTAAAAAAAGAGAATTCTCCTCTTAATATTTGTAGTAAGCAGGGATTTGTTAAAGACATGCCAATAATTTGTTTGCCAAATAAGATAGTTATTAAGTTAGGAAATAATGAACTTGATTCAGTTACAAGTTAGGAGTATATATGGATACAAAAAAAATAACAAGATTATCAATGCTACTTGCAATTTCGGTGGTACTTAGTTTAATAGAAAGTTTAATACCATTATTAAATGGGATTATTCCAGGAATTAAACTTGGTTTTGCAAATATAGTTATATTGTTTACGCTTTATACTTTTTCTTTGAAGGATGCGTTTATTATATCGATTTTGCGTGTTTTTTTGGTTGGGATTCTTAGAACTGGCGTGTTTAGTATTACTTTCTTTTTTTCTTTATTTGGTGCACTTTTAAGTTTGCTATTTATGTATATGTTTAAAAAATTTACTAAGTTATCTATTGTAGGTGTAAGTATTATTGGTTCTGTTATGCATACAATTGGTCAAATTATAATTGCGGTCATATTTTTATCTAATGTAAATATTTTATATTATTTGCCTATTTTACTTATTACATCTATTGTTACTGGTATTATTGTTGGTTATATTTCTAATGCTTTAATAGCTAAAATTAAATAAAAAAAGAACTTAAATTGTTCTTATTCCTTCAATATCATTAGTTACTTTATCTATAAATAGTATACCATTTAGATGGTCTATTTCATGTTGGAAGGCAATTGCTAATTCTTCTCTTGCTCTTACAACTATTTTATTTCCGTTAATATCATATCCTTGTACTTTTACTCTTGCATATCTTATTACATATCCGTCTACTTCTCTATTAACGCTTAAACATCCTTCACCAGCATCTGCACAAATTTCTTCTTCTGAATGACTGATTATTTCAGGATTAATTATTACGTAAGTATCGAATTTTTGTTCTTCATCATCTTCTTCTGTAACTTCATGCACTACAACAAAGTATCTTTTGTTTATACCAAGTTGAATAGCAGCCATACCCATACCTGGTCTTAAATTTTCTTTTTCTGCTATTTCTTCGATTTGACTTTTTGTTAAGTATTCTATCATATCGTTAATGGCCTTTTTATCTTTGTTATCTAGTGGGAAGGATACATCTTTACTTATTAATCTTAATCTAGCATCTTTCTCATCTAATATATCTTTCATTTTTAGCATAACATCACCCCAAATACATAGATATTTTAACATAAAAATAAAAAAAAGGAAATTTTTTTCCTTTTTAATATATTAATTATTTAGGAATCTAGAACCAATTACAATTACTAAAAGAATAAATAATACTAATATAATGGCAGCACCACTACCGATTCCGCCATATCCATAGTTAGGGTATGCTGGATAAGCGTTATATCCACCGCTACATCCGCAAGATGGTGAGCCATAGCTATAACCGCTGTTATATCCGTAATAATACATAAACACTCCTCCTTTTTTTATATCTACTATAGTGTATTACAAGTCGTTGTAAATTGTTATATTAAATAACCTAAAAACAATAAACAAATTATCAAAAATATGTTATTATATTCTCAGGGTAGATATGTATGATAAAAATATTAAGAAAGTTAGATAAACCGCTTTTGATATCAACGGTTTTGATGTTTATATTTGGACTTTTGATGATTTTTAGTGCTTCTTATGTAAAGGCGATAACTGCTTTAGGAAATGCGTATTATTTTTTAATAAGACAAGGTGCTATATTAATTGTTTGTTTTTTTGCATTTCTTATATTAATTAGGTTTCCACTTAGTTTTTATAAAAAGATGCATAAAATTATAATAATATCTGCTATTTCACTTTTAGTGTTGGTGTATTTTTTTGGAACTGTTTCCAATGGTGCTAGAAGTTGGTTTAGTTTATGGTTTTTTAGTTTACAACCAAGTGAACTTGCAAAAATAGCAATAATTATATATATGGCAGCTTATTATGATATTCATAGGAATAATAAGGATGATTACAAAGTAGCACTTTTTCCTTTTATATTTATATTTATTATATTTGCATTTGTTACAATACAACCTGATTTGGGTAGTGCACTTATTATATTACTTTTATCTTTTGCAATATTTTTTGGGGTACCGTTGTTGCCACAAGTAAAAAAGAAAACAAATAAAATAATAATATTTACTATAGTGTTGGCTTTATTTTTACTTGGAATGCTTTTATTGACTGGTAAATCTGGTCTTTATGAGTATCAATTGCAGAGATTAAATTTTTTAAAGCCATGTACTAGATATACAAAAGTAGGAACTGGGTATCAGGTGTGTAATTCTTATATTGCGTTTAACAATGGTGGTTTGTTTGGTGTAGGGATAGGCAATAGTACTCAGAAATATTTGTATTTACCAGAATCATATACTGACTTTATATTTCCTGTAATTGTAGAAGAATTAGGACTTGTAATAGGTATAGTTATATTGGGTATATATGCATATATAATATTTAGAATATTGAAGATAGCAAAGAAAAGTTATAATCTTATGAGTGGACTTATGTGTTATGGAGTAGCGGCATATATATTCATTCATATATTTGTTAATCTTACTGGAATATTAGGTTTGTTACCACTTACTGGTGTTCCACTTCCATTTTTAAGTTATGGAGGAAGTTTTTCTCTTTCACTTACAATTGGTCTTACTTTAGTACAAAGAGTTAATGTGGAAACGAGTATTTTAAAGCAGGAAGAAAGAATAAAAAATAAAATTAGAGAAATTTAGAGGAAATAGCTTTTTAATAGAGAATAATCTTGTTAGGAGGTTATTTTTTTATGAAAAAATTATTTTTTAAATATTGGAAATATTTAGTAGTGTTTATATTAATACTTATTATTTTTGTTATAAATTTAAATTATAATGAAGATGATTCGTATGAAAATATTAGTGAAATACAAGAAATAAATGAAAGTGATGAAGAAGAAAAAAATACAAAATTCGTAGAAATAAAAGGGGAGGTAAGGAACCCAGGAGTGTATGAAGTGGGGGATGTAAGGATAATTGATGTAGTTAAATTAGCAGGTGGTTTTACTGATGAGGTAGATACATCTTTACTTAATTTAAGTAAAAAAGTAACTGATGAGATGTATATCAAAATATATTCTAAAAAAGAAGTTGAGGATGCGAGAAATAGGGTTTTAAATAAAGAACCAACTGTAATTGAAGTTATAAAAGAAATAGAAAAGGAATGTGTATGTCCAGATGTTAATAATGATGCTTGTATAAATAATAGTGATAATAATACATTTGATTTAAATGTAAGTAATGAAAATAGTAATGAAAATGTTTTGGTTAACATAAATACCGCATCAAAAAGTGAATTAATGACTATAAAAGGGATAGGTGATAAGAAAGCAGAAAAAATAATTGAATATAGAACAAGTAATAAATTTTTAAAGATAGAAGACATAATGAATGTTAGTGGTATTGGAGAAGCAATGTTTGAAAAAATTAAGAATTATATTACAGTCTAATTATTTTTATCTGTTTTTAATGCTATTTGTTGCTATTTTACTTTATTTTAATGCTTGTGATAAAAGTAAATATGATATAAATGATGATGTTATAATTGGTACTATAACCAGTTACTATATTGATACTGATAAATTAGTTATTACTATATTTGGAAAAGAAAAAGTTTTATGTAATTATTATTTTAAAGATGAAAATAATACATTTGATTATGAATTGGGTGATAAAATAAAGCTGTTTGGTAAACTAAAATTCCCAAGTAATAATAGTATTTTTAATGGATTTAATTATAGAGAATATTTGAAATATGAACGTATAAATTATATATTTGATATCGATGAAATAATAAAGATAAGTAATAATAAGAGTATTATGTACAAATTGAAAAATAGTATAATAAATATTATTAATAAAAGTCCTAATAAGGATTATTTACACACATTTTTATTGGGCAATAATAAATATATTGATAAAGAAGTAATGGAAAGTTATAGAATAAATGGTATAAGTCATTTGTTTTCGATATCAGGTATGCACATATCTTTATTATCAATGATTATATTAAAATTATTGAAAAATTATAAATTTAAAAAAGAAGTTGTAATACTATTTTTACTCATATATATGACTCTAACAGATTTTTTACCTTCTATTTTAAGATCAGGTATATTTTTTATATTGATATATTTGAATAAGAAATTTAATTTGAATATATCAATGTTTAAGTTGATGATTATATTATTATTCATTTGCGTTTTAATTGATCCTTATATAGTATATAAAATTGGTTTTCAGTATTCATATACAATTAGTTTTTATCTAATTACTTTTAATCAGTTGATAAATAAGAGTAAAAATAAACTATACAAACTATTTATTGTCTCTTTTATATCTTTTATTGTTTCAGTTCCCATTACAATAAATAATTTTAGTCAAATAAATGTTCTTAGCATATTTCTTAATATATTTTTTGTACCTATTGTTTCATCTATTATATTTCCATTATCACTTATTACATTTCTTTTTCCTTTTTTTAACAATCTATTTACTATTTTAATCAACATATTTGAACTGTTATCAATTACTTTTTCTAAAATAGATAATTTTATATTTATTATGTCTAAAATAAGCACTTTATTTATTTTAATTTACTATATCATTATATCAATTACGCTTTATTTTCTATCAAAAAATAAATATAAATATATAGTTTCATTGATGTTTATATTTGTAATTCATTATAATATAACTATTTTTAATAAAGTATTAGAAATAACTTATATAGATGTAGGACAGGGGGATAGTATATTTATTAAATTTCCTAATGATAAATCAAATATTTTAATAGACACAGGTGGGAAGGTTACATATGGTAATTTAAAAAATAATTATTCTGTAGGTAAAAATATAGTTGATTATTTAAAAAGTATGGGTATAAGAAAACTAGATTATCTTATTATAACTCATGGGGATTTTGATCATATGGGTGATAGTTTATATTTAATTGATAAATTCAAAGTAGAAAATGTTATATTTAATTGTGGAGAGTTTAACGTTTTAGAAAAAGAATTAATTAAAGTGTTAGATGAGAAGAAAATAAAATATTATTCATGTATTAAAGAATTAAATATTGATAATAACAAGTTATATTTTCTTCAAACGAAAAAATATGACAATGAAAATGATAATTCAAATGTTATTTATACAGAGCTTAATGGTTATAAGTTCATGTTTATGGGAGATGCAGGAGTAGAAAAAGAAAAAGATATTTTAGATAAGTATAACTTAGCAAATATTGATGTATTAAAAGTAGGACATCATGGAAGTAAAACAAGTAGTAGTAAAGAGTTTATAGATGAAATAAAACCAAAGTATGCCATTATTAGTGTAGGAAAGAATAATAGATACGGTCATCCGAATAAAGAAGTGTTAAATAATTTAGATAATTCTAAAATATATAGGACAGATCAAGATGGAAGTATTATGTTTAAGATTAAAAATAACAAATTAAAGATTGAGACATGTAGTCCATAGGAAGGAGTAAGATATGAATTACTATAATGAAATAAAAAGTGAACTTTTAAATAATGAGATAAATAGAAAAGTAAAAAATTATTCGATTAATAAGAGTGATTTGGATGCATATTACAACGTTGGAAGAATGTTAAGTGAAGCAGGTAATCATTA
>UMJX01051265.1_pt1 | contig 33757 bp, 24 predicted proteins | sample 1966131 | NCBI WGS metagenome assembly UMJX01 (sample SAMEA4836162, study PRJEB28245) | human gut metagenome | biome: gut microbiome; material: fecal sample | place: Denmark | collected 2008 | reverse complement strand
AATGTCCAATAATAAACGTCCCCAATACGAAAAAATCTCCACCTTCTCTGACAACTTTTTACCTCTTCTAGCATATACTTTTATTAAATATATAAAATAACAAGTGGGTGATTTTTTTTGAATAATGATATGTCTGATATGCTTAATAATTTTACAAAAATTATTAATAACCAGGAAATGCCTGATAATATAAAGAACATTTTAAACTCTATGAATAATAATACCAATAATACCAGTAACAACAATAATATCAATTCTAATAACAACTCACAAAACTCAAACCAAAATTCTTCTTCCAACAATCCCTTCGGAGATTTTGATATGAACACAATTCTCAAAATGCAAAAAATTATGAGTTCAATGAACAATGATAAACAAGCAGATTATAGAACTAATTTATTAATGTCCCTAAAACCCTACTTAAAAGAAAGTAGAAAAGGTAAGGTTGATCAATATGTTCAGCTAATGAAAATGGGAAAAATTTTTGAAATAATGAATCCTTTAGGTGGTGATAATAAACATGTATAATTTTAGATTACCATTTATGCAACCACCTTTTTCAAATGTAAATAATTTTTATAAAAAAAATTATTATAATAACATTAAATACGAAAATATTAACTCTAACAAAAAAAAGCCAGTATCACAAAAACCAGATTTTCCTAAAGCATTACCCGCTTCTCAATCAACTGATCAATCAGCCGAAATCCTTTTTGAGATTTTTGGCGTTAAAATATATTTTGATGATGTATTAATAATTTGCATTTTACTATTTTTATACCAAGAAGGAATACAAGACGAATACTTATTTATATCATTAATTTTATTATTATTAAGTTAAAATCACATTTAAATAACTTAATTAATACTTAGTTTCTTCTTGTTTTACACTACTTATTTTACAAAAATTTAGATTGCAAAATTTCAAAATAGAAATGATAAAAAAAACAAAAAGGCTACCCCCGAAAACCCAAAAGAAAAAAAATATATTAACAATTACATTATCACATGTAAAGTTAATATATTTTTTCAACTTACTCAATAATAATCTCATCTTTATCAGACAAATATGAATTTGTTTTTATCCCGCCATCAGCGAACTCACCTTTTTCACATTCTCTAACTACATTAGAAATTCTAATTTGAGTAGCTTCAATTGAGCCAGCAGAAATTATAGCCTCTTTATTTCCTTTTGCACCTGCATGTGCCAATCCTCTTAATGTACCAAGTATTACAATATTTTCGCCTGCAATTACTTCAGCACCACAATTAACATCTCCAAGAACAACCACACTTCCTTCAAACTCAATTTTTTGTCCTGATCTTAAAGATGTTCTAATAAATTTAGTATCAGATGTTGCAATTTCTTTCTTAAAAGGTTTTCGTATTCCATACAATCCTAATCTTTTTGAGCAATCAAAATCAACATCAACATCAAAATACTTGTCTACTATTTTTTGTATTTGATAAATATCTCTATTTTTAAATTCTTTTCCTATAATTGAAATTTGTGGTTCAACATCTTTATAAACCTTTTTCAATTCTGGCATTTTCTTTTTAAGTCCTATTATGAAGTCTTTATCTTCCATCTCTTTGTCTACTTTAATAGTAATAAGCTTTTTCTTTAAATTAAACCCTATACCATTATTCATTATTCTTCATCCTTTCACACTCAAGCCTTATCGTATTACTTGTACACTTGGTATTGCTTCTTGTGATTCTTCAATTTCTTCTGCATTCATTCCAAAGTACTCTGCAAAAATGTCTTTTGCAACCTCTGCTGTATAACCACCATGTGTAACATTTTCAACAACAACTACTATTGCAATTTCTGGATCATCATATGGTGCAAATCCTGCGAACCATCCATTTGTTTTATTTCCAACCTGAGCAGTTCCTGTTTTTCCTGCAACTTCTACATTAAATTTAGAAAATGTTGAATATGCAGTTCCACCAGATTCACTTGTAACTCCTTTCATTCCTTCTAAGATAGCTTTTAAATTATCTTGAGAAATATTTAGATTACTATTTTCTTCGTCTGATTTTAAATTCAATTTTTTATTAACATATTCATCTATTTCTTGTTTTGACATTTGATATCCATTGCTATCTATAACAGTTTTTACTAAAGTAACATCAATATTCTTTCCGCCATTTGCAAGCATGCTAATATATTTAGCCATTTGTATTGGTGTAAAATTGTTATAACTTTGCCCAATTGAAGCAGATAATGTCTCACCTAAGTACCATGTTCTATTTTCCTCATCTGCCCTTTTTCTACTTGCAACAACACCTGTTGCTTCACTTGGTAATTCTACATTTGTTTTTTTACCTAATCCAAAATATTTAGCATATTTTTCTAATGTATCTATTCCTATTCTATTTCCTACTTCATAGAAAAAATAATTACAAGAATGTTTTATTGCTTGAGATACATTTAAATACCCATGGCCTCTTCCATATTCAGTATAATACCAACAGACCGGTCTATGTGCATATGGATATACTCCAGTATCATTTATTGTAGTTTTTGTGTTAATTACTCCACTTTCTAATCCTGCAATTGCAGTAACCATTTTAAAAATTGAACCTGGAGCATAAGTTCCACTAATTGCTCTATTAAATAAAGCCGAACCTTTACTATACTCTTCATATTTTTCATTACTTATTCCATTAACAAATAATTGTGGTTCATAATCTGGATAACTTGCCATAGCTAATATTTCACCTGTTTTTACATTCATAACAACAACAGCACCTGCATCAGCATCACTTCTAGAAGAGAACCCTCCTGTAGAAATTTTTATAATATTATCCTTTAACGCCTTTTCAGTAATTGCCTGCACATTTGAATCTATTGTTAATACAACATCTGAACCTGCAATTGCCTCTTTTGCAATATATTCTCCTGTAACAGTTCCTTCTATATCCATATCTATTTGTCTTATTCCATTTTTGCCTTTTAATAAATCCTCAAATACATATTGAATACCGGTTTTTCCAATTATGTCATTCATAGTATATGTATCTTCTTTACCATTCAACTCTTCTTGTTTAATTTTGCCAACAGTTCCTAGTATATGTGAAGCTAAACTTCCTGAGGTATATGAAATAATAGGCTCTGTAACAATATCTATTCCAGCAAAATCTGTATTTTTTTCACTTAACTCTAAACTACTTGCTCTACTCAAATTACTACATATTTCTACAGCTTTTGTACTACTATATCCATTTTGTGATATTTCATATCTAATAGCCATTATCTTTCTTGCTTCATTAATATCATCACTTTGTATTTCATACTTCTTTTTCAAAATATAAAAACAATCTTCTGCTGAAGCATTTTCATCTATTTTATTTTTCTTTTTCCAGTTTTTAACATATTCATCATCTTGTGAAGTAAAAGCAAATGGTTGTACTGTAATTGGTAAATTATCTGCATATTTATCCCCATTTTTTTCTAAAATGTTAATGATTTTTAATATAGTATCATTTAAAGTTTGATTATCAACTTTTGTTTTATATAAATCTAATCTAAATCCCATTGAATTTGAAACTATTGGATTACCTGTTCTATCTAAAATATTTCCTCTAGCAGCTTTTAATACAGATTCCCTTGTTAAGCGTGTGTTTGACTGTTCTCTATATTCTTGACCTTTAACAATTTGAAGATTAAAGAGTTGTACAAGCAATATAATTCCAATAATATATACACACATTGATATAATATTATATTTAATTCTATTACTTTTTATATCAGAATTGCCCAAACTCAACACTTCCCCTCTTCTATATTTTCTGCTCTAAAAATATTTGGTTAAAATTTTTCTTTTCTTAAATGTATCCTCTAGAAAACATCCAGTTTTTCGTATTAGTGGATATAATATAATTGTTAACAATATATTAAATACTACCTCTATTAGTACTATTTTTGTAAAACCTAGTATCTGAAAAGGGATAAGGTATCTTGCTGATGTATATAAATATACTATTGTTTCAAATAATATAGTACTTCCTGCAACCATAAGTAATATTGTAATTTTGCTATCTTTTGAAAAGTTTTTATCGAAAAATCCTCCTAAAGTCCCTATTGCCACAAACATAATTGCTGAAATTCCAACTTGCTTATTTGTTAATATGTCTAAATAAATTCCTATTATAAAGCCTATTGGTATTGCAATATTTTTTCCCATGAATAGTCCTATGCATAATATTAACACTATAAATAAATTAGGCTTTATACCAGCTATATTAAACCATGAAAAAAAGTTAATTTGCAAAAAATATATTAAAAAAAATATTAATATTATTCCTACTATTGAAATAAATTTTTTCAATACTTCACCTTCTTCTTGCTACTATTTCGTAATAACTAGCACTGTTTCTAATTTTGAAAAATCGACAGCTGTTTCAATGATTGCATATCTGTTTGTAATATTTTTAGTATTTACAACCTGTTTAATTGTTCCTATATGAATTCCTTTAGGATAAATCCCACCAATTCCAGATGTTTCGACACTATCTCCTTCTAGAATACTAGCTTCTGTTGGAATAAATGATGCTTGTAATTTATTGTTAGAATCTATAACACCTTTTGCAATAATGCTATCTCTTGTTGTACTAATTGTGCATGTAACAGTACTTGATGTATCTATAATTGTTTGAACTTTAGCTGTATTATCAGTAACAGATATAACATGTCCAACCAAACCTTTATCTGAAATAACAGTCATATTTACGTCTATTCCATCTTTTTTACCAACATTTATTATAATAATTTTACTATAATTACTTATATCTGATTGAATAACATATGCTGGATGTGTAGTATATTCAGTATATTTATCAGTTAAATTAACATATTCTTTTAATGTAGCATTTTCAGCTTTTAAAATTTCTAATTCTCTTAAAGATTGTTCTAATTCACTATTTTTTCTTTTTAAATCTTCATTTTCTGTTTTCATTTCTTCAACATTTATAAAAAAAGAATCATTGCCAGCAATCTTGTTTTTTAGATATACCATGCTATTTTGTATGCTATTAACAAAAGAAGTAAATGGATTTCCAAATTGTGACCATGTTTCTATTTTTGAATTGGAAACAATAACCAAAAATATTAAAATTAAAACAGTTATAATTATTCCGACTACAGTGTTCTTTTTATTTCTATTCATTTAAGGTTATCATCCCTTTCCATTTATAAAATTTAAAATATAATCTGAGTCTTAACTTTGTAAATTGTATAATTAAATTTTTTCTGTGTACTATCTTTTTTCTAGAGTTTCCAGAATTTCTAGAATTAATTAATATTATATAATAAAAAATATTTTTGCTTACATACTATCTTTTTTTTCTAGAATTAATTAATACTGTTTTTAATTTTTCCAATTCTTCTAATGTTTTTCCAGCCCCTTTTGCAACACAATCTAAAGCATTATCTGCAATTAAAACTGGCATTCCTGTTTTTTGACTTAGTAGCTTGTCCAAATTTTTTATTAATGCTCCTCCACCTGCTAGTATTATTCCTTTTTCCATTATATCTGAAGCAAGTTCTGGAGGTGTTCTTTCTAATGTATTTTTTACAATATCAACTATTTTTGATATTGAATCTTGCATTGCTTCTTGTACTTGTGATGATGTAATATAAACAGTTTTTGGAAGTCCTGTAGCTAAATCCCTTCCTTTTATTTGTTTAGATAAATCTGTCATTAGTGGTAGAGCACAACCTATTTCAATTTTTATATCTTCAGCTGTTGTTAAACCTATTGCTAAATTCATTTCTCTTTTCACATAATTAACTATATCTTCATCTAATTCATCACCAGCAACTCTTAAAGAATTACTTACAACTATTCCTCCTAAAGAAATAACCGCAACTTCTGTAGTTCCTCCACCTATATCTACTATTATATTTCCACTAGGTTCTGCAACATCCATATTTGCTCCTATTGCTGCTGCCATAGGTTCTTCAATTAAATAAACTTCTCTAGCACCTGCATATAATACAGCTTCTTCAACAGCTCTTTCCTCAACCTCTGTTATACCTGAAGGCACACCAACTACAACTCTTGGCTTTCCTATATTATATCTTTGACATACTTTAGTTACTATATTTCTTAACATCAACTGTGTTCCTGTAAAGTCTGCAATAACCCCATCTTTCATAGGTCTTATAGCCTTTATTTCATTTGGAGTTCTTCCGAAGCATTTCTTTTGCTTCATAACCTGTTGCCAATATATTTCCAGTTTTTCTATCTATTGCAACAACAGATGGTTCTTTTAACACTATTCCTCTTCCTTTTAATGTAACTAAAAGATTGGCAGTACCTAAGTCAATGCCAATATCTTTAGAAGTTAAATTAAAAAATTTTTTAAATCTAGATTTCCCCATACTTAATTTTTCACAATCCTTTCCTCTGAAAAAATACTTGTATAACACCTGTCTCCAATAACTATATGGTCTAATAATTGAATTCCTATAATATTAGAAGCAGAATATAACCTTTTTGTCATTTCAATATCAGCATTACTTGGAGTTGAATCTCCACTGGGATGATTATGTACTAATATTATTCTAGGAACACCAGATTTTATTGCCTCTTGCAAAATCTCTTTTGGCTCTACAACAGCAGAATTCATTCCACCTTTAGATATGTCAACTATTTTCACCACTATATTTTTTGAATTTAATAATAATAATTTAACATACTCAACTTTTTCAAATCTCATCTCTTCCATTAACAATTCAGCAACATCAATTGATGAATTAATTTTAATATTTTTTCTATTTATAGGCTGTGACATTCTTCTAGTCAACTCACAAACTGCCTTAAGTTGAATTGCCTTCACTTTTCCTATTCCCTTAATTTTTTGAAATTCTTCTATTGAAATATTTTGTAAAGATTGAAGTATGTTATTATTTCCATCACAATTTTTTTGAATATTTTCTTGTGATGGAAATTTAACATTTTTATCATCTAATAACGATAGCACTTTATTAGCAAGTTCTACAGATGTATTTTCTTTTGTTCCACTTTTAATAATTATTGCCAAAAGTTCAGCATTTGATAACATTTTTTCGCCATAAATTTCTAATTTTTCATATGGTCTTTCACCTTCTGGTAGTTGTTTAATTTTGATTGTCATATATCTTCCTTTCCTGCCAGAAGTATATTAGTTTTATCCTTTTTCTACATTTAAAATATAATTAGAATATATAAAATAATTAAATTTTAGACTTTAATCATAATATATAAAATAATTAGACTTTTCTATAAATAAAAATAGCTATTGCCATACCAATTATGCTTGCTATATTTATTTTGAACATTAATGAAAAAGATAGTTGTATAATACTCAAGTCCAATTTTAATGGTTCAGATAAACCAAAGCTTTGACCATAAGATAGCCACCATAAAAAGTCAACTTTTGAAGCTATCTCTCCTAATAATCCCCCAATTACTAAACCTGATAATATAAACACCATTAATATCCATATACTTTTATCTCTTGTAGCCATAAGTTTTTCCTCCTCTTTTCCTTACGGAAATTAGTATTTTTCTTACTTTTCGTATTATATATTGAAATGCCATTTTTTTCAATAGTTTGTGGTAGTTTTTTGAATAAATCTATTACATTAAATCATACAACTTGCATTTAATTCACAAAATTGCATTTATTTTTTTGGGCTTGGCATCAATTTATTACAACATACTTAATATTCCTAACACAAAACCTGCTATATTGCCCAACGCTGGTAATCTTCCTTTATATAGTGAATTTGATTCTGGTAATAACTCTCCTGAAACTATATATAGCATTGCTCCTGCTGCAAAAGCTAAACACATTGCAATTACATTTTGTGATATTCCACCTACAATAGCTCCAAAAAATGCTCCAATTCCTGTTGTAACACCAGAAAGGACAACATAAAAAATTACTTTACCAGCACTTATACCGCCATTTTTCATTGGTACAGCCATTGATATTCCTTCTGGAATATCATGTAATGCAATAGCAATAGCCAACGAATATCCTAGTGTTATTGAAGCTTCAAATCCAGAGCCAATAGCCAATCCTTCTGGGAAATTATGAATTGCAAGACCTATACTTACTATTATTCCTGTTTTTAATAATGAACTTTTAGGATTACTTTCAACTTTTTTAAACTTGTTTTCCACAATTACATCACACATAATCATTAATATTATACCAATTACAATTCCAAACAATATTGTTTGTACATTTGATATCTTTAACCCTTCTGGAATCAGCTCAAAACACACAATTGCTGTCATTAAACCTGATGCAAGTGATAAAATAAAACTTAAGAATTTGTTGGAATGTCTTTTAAATAGCACACCTATAATTCCTCCTAGTGTTGTGCCAAAAGTACCAAAAAATAAACCTATTATTGTGGTTTTTATTAAATGTTCTAACATAAAAAAACTCCTTTAAAATAAACTTTACTATATGTTTATTTTAAAGAAGTTTTTTTTATTCAAAATTATTTTTTTATCTTAATATAATTTTATTTACTTAAAGTTTATTCATTTATTTTCAAGGAATTTTATTGTTTGAAATTACTTTTCAAAAAAGTAATATTTTACAATTAATATTACTACAATAATAACAACTACTATCGCTAGATTATTATATAAGAACATTAATAATTTACCAATATATGGAATTTTATTTATATAAATCCCCTCAATATCAGAAACATTAACAAGTTCTGTATCTGGAATATTATTATTATCACCTTTAGTTTGATACATAGTCTTTCCATTTACTTCCATTTTATTTATAATTCTATGTACTATAATATTTGAGTCTCTTCTAAATGCTATTATATCATTAATGTTTACATCTTGAGTGTCATTTATTATAACAATATCTCCAATTTCAATTTCAGGAATCATACTTCCAGAAACTATTACAAATGCTTTTTTACCGAAAAAATCAGGAGTTTTGTTTGGATTTTTTACAGATTTAATAATAAGAAAAACATTTACAATAATTACTAAAAAAACAATGGTGTATTCTATTATATCTTTTATTTTAGAACTTTTACTTACTTTGCTAAACTTACTATTTTCTTTGCTTTTATTGTTTTTATTATTTTTTTTGCAATCAACATTTTTCTTAATTTCACTATTTTCTTTAAATTCACGTTTTTTCTTATTCTCATCTCTAAAATCTTTTTTCAAATTTTTACTTTCGTTTTCCATCTTAATTCCTCTTACTCTCCATATTTTAATTCATCATGTGATTTTCCTTCTTTCAAAGTTCTAACTATTTTATTAATTATAATAAATATACAAATCGCAATTGCTAATATACTGCATGTGCCTAGCGGACTTTGGGCAAATAATGCAAAATTTCCAAAGCCATTTATTTTAAAAACAACTTTTCCTACAATTTGTGCATTTTCTACCTTTTCATTATTAATTACTTCATCATCTTGAATATAAAAATTAATGTGACCATTATTATTCTCTACTATTTTTATTTTCTTAACAACTAAACTATCATTTCTTTTATAAATAATATCATCATTTTCTTTTATATCCTCTATTTTGATATTTTTAGCAATTACCAAATCTCCTGAATTTACACCTGATTCTGATGAATTTGATGACATTATATAAAAACGAAATGAAAAAATTCCAATTTTATTTCCATTTATATACGAATTTATGCAAATTGATAAATATACAAATAATATTATGCACAATGCTATTATGAAAATATTTCTTAACTTTTTCATATGTTTTTAATTGTATGATATATTTAATCTTATAAATATACATACTCTCCTTTCTTTATTTTCTAAATTTTCATACTCAATCCAACTTTTTGTCTTTCAGTATCAATCTTTATAACTTTAACTTTTACAACATCTCCAACTGAGACAACTTCTGAAGGATTTTTTACAAATTTATCACTTAATTCAGAAATATGAACTAGTCCATCATGTTTTACACCAATGTCAACAAAAGCTCCAAAATCAATAACATTTCTAACAGTTCCAGTCAAAATCATTCCTTCTTTTAAATCTTCAAATTTAAGTACATCATTACGTAAAACTGGTTTTGGCATTTCATCTCTTGGATCTCTTCCTGGTTTTGAAAGTTCATCAATAATATCTTTTAAAGTTAATTCTCCAACTTCCAATTGTTTTGCTGTGTTTTCCACATTTACTCCACTCAATTTAATTTTTATCTCTTTTAATTTTTCTTTATCAATCAAATCTTGTTTGCTATATCCTATTTGATTTAATAATTTTTCAGCAACTTCATAACTTTCTGGGTGAACTGCAGTTATTTCTAATGGATTTTTTCCATCAAAAACACGTATAAAACCAGCACATTGTTCAAAAGCAACTTTTCCTAGCTTAGGAACTTTTAGTAATTCTTTTCTTTCCTTTAATTTTCCATTTTCATCTCTATATTTCACAATGTTATTGGCAATTGTTTTATTAATTCCAGAAACATATGATAGTAATGATGGTGTTGCTGTGTTTACATCAACTCCTACTTTATTTACAGCATCTTCAACAACACCAGTTAAACTCTCAGTTAATTTTTTTTGATTAACATCATGTTGATATTGACCTACTCCTATTGCTTTAGGTTCAATTTTTACAAGTTCTGCAAGAGGGTCCTGTAATCTTCTTGCAATTGAAATAGCTCCTCTTAATGAAACATTTATATCAGGATATTCCTCTGTTGCAAGTTTAGATGCTGAATATACTGAAGCACCCGCTTCGCTAACAATTGCATAATATAAGTCTTTTTTGCCAAGTTCTGAAATAAGCCCAGCAACAAAAGCCTCTGATTCTCGTGATGCTGTTCCATTTCCAATTGCTATCATGTTTACATTATATTTTTCTATTAAATTTGTTAGTTCTTTTTTTGCCCCTATAACATCATTTTGTGGTTCTGTTGGATATACTGTTGTAGTTGCGAGCAATTTTCCTGTTTCATCTATTACTGCTATTTTACAACCAGTTCTATATGCTGGGTCAAATCCCATTACTGTTAAGCCTTTTAAAGGTGCACCTAATAATAATTGTTTTGCATTTTGCCCAAACACTTTTATTGCTTTTTCTTCAGCCTTTTCAGTCAAATCTGAACGAATTTCTCTATCAATAGAAGGCTCTATTAATCTTTTAAAACTATCTATAATTGTATCTTCTAATATTTTAGCAAATTGGTTGTTCTCACTTTGAGATTTATTTTTGAATTTTATAACATCCATTTTTATAAAATCCAAAATAATATCTTCAGGTTTCTCTATTTTTACTTTCAGAAAATTTTCTTTTTCTCCTCTATTAATAGCTAATATTCTATGGCTTGGAATTCTATTAACCTTTTCACTAAAATCATAATACATTTCGTAACTTGATTTTTGTTCAACATCAGTTGCTTTAGTTATAATTAATCCATCTCTATAACATATTCTTTTAATTTCTTTTCTATAGGTAGCATTATCAGAAATATTTTCTGCAATAATATCCATAGCACCTGTAATAGCATCTTCAACAGTTTCAACACCTTTTTCAGTATCTATGAATTCTTTAGCTATATCTTCTATATTACGCTTTTCTTCTTGATTGATAATAATTTCAGCTAAAGGTTCTAAACCTTTTTCCTTAGCTATAGTTGCCCTAGTTCTTTTCTTTTGTTTATATGGTCTATAAATATCTTCAACCTCTGCTAAAATCTTTGCATTTTTTAAAGCCTGTACAATCTCATCAGTTAATTTTCCTTGCTCTTCAATAGAATTTTTAACTTCCTCTTTTCTAGTTTCCAAATTACGTAAATAATTTAATCTTTCTCCCAAATCACGTAATTGTTCATCAGACAATCCTCCAGTTACCTCTTTTCTGTAACGTGCTATAAAAGGAATTGTATTCCCTTCATCTATTAATTTTACAGTGTTCTCAACCTGTGAATATTTTACATTCAATTCATCTGCTATTATTTGAATTATTTTTTCCATTGTGTTTCCTCCTAAATTTGCCAGTAGCTACTCTGCACATTTAATTTTTCATTTTAATATGGTGTAGTTAAATGTTCCAAGTATAGTTATTTTATATATTTTAAAAAATAATTTAATTATAAATACAATGTTATAATAACACTTTTTTATATATTAATAAATAGTAAAACTAAAATTTTATTAATTAAATTTAGCTATGTTACAATTGTCAAAAAAATCACCAGAAAGGTCAATCCTTTCTGGCATTTTTAGAAATTATTATAAAACTCTTTTTTTAATCACAACTACACCAACAGTAAGTATAGCTAATACTGAAATTGTAAGTCCTGCATAAACAACTGGTTTACCTGTTCTTATTGCTAGCATTACTGGTGCATCATCTATATCATCTTCACCTGGAACTCTGTTATTTGGTGTTGAATCTATATCTGGTGTTCCATATTGATTATAATCTTCGCTTATTTCAGCTACATTTGTTTTTAATCCTAAATTATTTTTACCATTAATCCATGTTAATGTTATTGTTACATCAGCATGTTCACCTGGTTGTAATAGTGTATTCTCTAATGCTCTAGTTACTACTTTTCCGTCTTTTTCTGTCCATTGTGGGTTATCTGAAGCAACAAATTTCAATCCGTCTGGAATGTAATCTGAAATTTCTTTGGCATAACCTGCAATTTCACCTTCGTTAGTAATACGTATTGAGTATTCAAATTTTACTTCTACATTATTTAAATTTGTATTTTTTAAATCCACTTTTACAACTGGTTCTGGATTATCATATGGTGTATGGTTTGTTTCTGTAACAGTTTTTACACCGTTTTCATAAACAATAGCTTTTGTTACCCATTTTAATAATGATAAATCAAAATATCTTACTTTAATTTTTTCTATGTCTTGGTCATCTTCCTCATCAATCCATTTATTTGGTGTTGAATCTCTATCCACTATTGGTCTTCCAGTTGAATCTGTATTATCAGTAATTTGTGCATAATTTGTTATTATTCTATCTGATGTTGTTGGTTCTATTACTTTGAATGAAACTTTAACATCTCTGTAGTCCAATTCTTTCATTGTTTTTGGATCAAATGCTTTTAATAGGTTGCTTGTTCCATATTCTTTAGATAAATAATCTGTAACTATTACATCAGCTTCTTCTACTTTATCTGTAACAACATAATTTTTATCATTATATGTAATCATATTTTCTGGAATAGCAACTTCGCCATCTTTCATTTCTCTATAAATTGTCCATTTATAAACAGCATTTGTATTTATTGGTTTTCCTTTTTTATCGTATTCAGCTGGTACAAACTCTAAACCTTGTGGGATATCATCCATAATTTTAGATGCATAACCATCTAATTCACCTTCATTGTAAACACGTATTGTATATGTAACTATATCTGTTGTATTTACATCTACTGGATTTTTAGGATGATTATATGTTGCTGTTGTAGATTCACCACTTGCTAATTTTGATACATCTACTTGTGGTTCTCTGCTTTCATTTAATTTTTCACCATTAACTTCTGTGATGAATTTACGTAAACTTAAATCGAAATCTTTTCTAGTATTTGGTACAACAATAGTAATAGTTGTATTATCTTTATCTATACTATATTTAACACTTTTTCCATCAACTTTAGTATTGTTTGCATCAATTACAAAATTGTTACCATCAAGTTTAGTTGCAACTTTTACTTTAACTTCTCCACTATATAGCTTATATTCAGCTGGTGCTTTTGTTTCTTTAATAGTATACTCATCAATTTGATTTTCATTATTAATTTTTACACCTTCTAAAACAGTAACTTCTCCATTTGAACCTGTTGGTCCTACTTCTTTTTCTGTGGTTACTTGTGAACCTTTTACTGAGAAATAAGCACCTTGTAATGTTTTGTTTTCATCTGTTGCATCAACTTTTTTAATAATAATTTTATATTTTCCTGATAATAATTCTAAAGTTTCAAAATCATCATCATCTTGTTCACCTGGATAATAGTTAGAATCAACAACTATTTCACCATTTTTATCTTTATATGTATTTTCCTTAGCATTTTTATACCAATTATCTAAATTCAAATTCTTTCTAATAGTATTTTGAACAGAATCTCTATCAACATTTCCTATTTCTCTAGCATCTTTCCATACTGAAATTCCTTTTGCATCTTCTTTACTATATCCGTAATTTATTATTTCAGCTCTATTAGTTATGTATGTTTTTTCTGTATTCTCAACTTTGCATATTAATTTTACTTCTTGATAATAATCACTAGTTACTTTTATATCAGATTTTCCTATAAAATCCATTAAACTTTTAATATTATCATTACCACTATAACCAATAACCACTTCTTTGCTTCCTGGTTTTGTATTTGTAGAATATTGTTTTGAATTATCATCTGATAATTTAACAAATGACAAACCTTCTGGCAAATAGTCTACTATTTGTTTTGCATGACCTAATATTTCCCCTTCGTTATACACTCTTAATGTATATTCAACTTCATCACCAACTCTTACTTGTAAACTATTTTTTGGGTGATAGTATGAAGCTGTTCCAGTTTTTTCAAGCATTTTAATTGATTGTTCATTTATAACTGGTTCTCTGCTTACCTCTAATTCTTTTCCATTAATTTTAGAAATATATTTACGTAATGCTAAATCAAAAGGTTTTCTAGTATTTTGAACATATACTTTAACTGTTGAACCTTTTACTTCAAATTTTACACCTGAATTTTCTTTTCCAGCATCTAGAGTTATTCCATTTTCTCTTAATACAAGTTGATTTCCTTTTTTAGACATTTTAACTTTTAATGTAATTGTACCATTGAACATTACATGATCTTTTGGTGCTTTTGTTTCTTTTATTGTGTATGTATCTACTTGGTTAACATCGGTAACTACAACATCTGAAGCTATAGTTATTTTACCTTGATTGGTTGATTTCTTCTTTCCATTTATTTCAAAATCTGCCTCTGAATATACTAACTCTCCATTTTCATCAACCTTATATAGTTCTACAGTATATTTTCCTTCAACTGTTCTTTCAGATTCATTTGCTAATTGGAAAGCATAAATCGGACCAACAACTTTTGTTTTTCCTGAATTTGGATCTGTAATTGCTGTTACTGAAGTAGGATCTCCATTATTAATATATACACCATATCCCATTGTATCAGCTGTACATTCAATTCTCCAATGTGTAGACTTGTCATCTGTTTTTTGAATAACTGGAACTCTTTTTCCTAATCCATTAACATATGTTTTTATACTAAAATCTCCATCTACATCACCATTAATTAACAGATTTGCATCTACATTCATATCGTTTATTAATATTTTTGCTACTTCTTTTTCACTTGTAGTTTCAAAATCACCTAAATAAATCCATGCGTGATCTGAATAATTTTTATTAAGTGTACTTCCTGATGACACTACTATTGAACCTGATGGAATTTCACTTCCATCTGCACATTTATAGTATGGCATATCCTCGACTGATACACCTGATTTTAACACTTTTACATTAGATGTTTTTCCTTTATATGTCATAGTTGGATTTGAGTTATTATACCAATGTGTTGGATCTACTGGTACAGGGTTTTGAAAACTAAATCCGCTAGTTGTACATCCAAGACTAGTTAATGTGTAATAAACCATTCCACCACAATCAAATGATGTGAAACTATTCAATTTAGCTAATGAGAAATCTTTGCCATATTTTCTTGTTCCGGCACTTCCTCCCCATAGGTAACCATTTGTAACACCATGTCCCCAACCATCTTCGAATCCATCTCCGTTATTAGGGTTTACCCAATATCCTTTTCCTATTAATTTACATGCTTGTGAAATAATATCATTGCTTGATAAATTTGTATTAATATTACCAGCTTTATTTTTAGGTATAAATATAATACCTGCCACAATAGCTGCTATTATAAGTACTATCATAGCTACTCTAAATTTTAAATTATTAAATAATAAAGACATTTTAAATTTTAACATTATTTTACATCCTCCCATTTTTATAAACTTTTGTAAATATCTTTTAATTGTATTACAGAAAAATTAAAAACATACATCTAAAAATTTGTATGTCCATCAATTTCTGATTTATCTTATGTAATGGGTAGTACTTTGAACTTTTGTTTTCAACGTACTTTTTAAGTATAGCACAAAATCTGGTAAAATGCAACATTTTTCCAACATTTTCATGATACTTTTTGCTTTTTTTCTTCTTGGTGCTCTACCTAAAAAGCAAGAAAAAAAAACACAGTAAAAAGGGACAGTTTTGTGAATAAAACTGTCCCCAGTAGGACAAAAATGTCCAATAATAAACGTCCCCATTAATAATTCTCTGCTTTTATTTCAAAATAAGATTGAGGATGTGCACACACAGGGCATACCTCAGGTGCTTGTTTTCCAATAACAATATGTCCGCAATTTCTACATTTCCAAATTCTATCTCCATCTTTGCTAAATACTAGTCCGTTTTCAATATTTTCTAATAATTTTTTATATCGTGCTTCATGTTCTTTCTCTATCTCTCCAACAGCTTTAAATAAATAAGCAATATGGTCAAATCCTTCTTCTTTAGCTTCTTTTGCCATTCTATCATACATATTTGTCCATTCAAAATTTTCACCATTAGCAGCGTCTTTTAAATTTTCTTCAGTTGAAGGAATTTGTCCATCATGTAATAGTTTAAACCACATTTTAGCATGTTCTTTTTCATTATCTGCTGTTTCTTGAAATATAGCTGCGATTTGCTCGTATCCGTCTTTTTTTGCCTTGCTTGCATAATAAGTATATTTATTTCTTGCTTGTGATTCACCTGCAAATGCCTCCATTAAATTTTTTTCTGTTTTTGTACCTTTTAATTCTGCCATTTTATTACCTCCTAAATCCTTGCACAATTAACTTTGTGTCCTAAGTCCTGCAAACTGCATAACTTAGGGTGTTTTTTTATTTGCGCATGTGTTTTTTTCTAATTATAACACACATGTGGTCTTAGTCAAGTTTTAAATTTAAAAATGATTGATAGTTTAAATATGATTGATAGTTTTTGCTTTTGAGTTTTTTGGTAGCACCGAGAGAAAAAATTTGTTACTTTTGAAAAAGCAAACTCCTTCAAACGCGGTAGAGTACTTACTGTGTTTATTGGACTTGTTACGATAATTAGTAGAGTTAAATGTTTTTTGGCTCAGGTCGGAGGTTTGTTTTTTCAAAAGTAAAAATTTCTTTCTCCGAGGGAGGATAGTAGAAAGCAATTTAAAAAACCTTATTTAGAGTGATTTGAAATGTTTCAACTTCAATTCTAAATAAGGTTTATTTTATTAAAACTGGATGGCTCCAAATTCTTAGAACTTTTTCATTATCACAACAACACATGCCAACAAGATTAATATACCTAATGCTTGTGGAGCCCAAGGCCATATTTCACCTGTTTTAGTAGCAACCAATAAAGATTCCTCACTATAATCAAGTTCACTCTCGTCTTTTACATTTCTGTCATTATGATATTTAGTAATAACAGCTTTATTTGTTTTTAACCCAACATTATCATTTGTCAAATTCCAATTACATGTTATAAACATAGTTGCATTTTCTCCTGGTTTTAACAAAATATCTGCAAGATTATCTGTTTTTGCTTGGTTATCTGTTACTACCCAAGTTGAACTAGGTTCTATTTCCATTTCTTCTGGAATAGCATCTACTATTTCTGTAGCATATCCTCCTAATTCTCCAACATTTCTAACTTCAATTCCATATGTAATTTGTAATTTAGTTTTTTCTATTTTATTTTTTGGAATATCAATTTTCATTATTTCTTTATAATTTCTATCTTTTGTTTTTGTTATAACTTCATCATCTGTAATGATTTTTACTTCTTTAATATATTTTTCTATTTGTAAATCAAATTTCTTTTCCTTAACTGGCTCTTCTGGTTTTTCAGGTTTCTCAGGGTCTTCTGGTTCTTCCGGATCCACTGGATCAACTGGTTTTGAATTTTTTTCATTTAGCACAACTACTATAATTTCTCCATTTACCATTGAAATTTCAACATTTTTGTAATCTTGAGCAGAAATAGTTACTTCATATTTATTTGTTTGTGTATTCAATTTTTTGTTTACATCTAATTTAATAGTATCACTTATTCCGGTATATCCACTTGGTGCTGACAATTCTTTTATAGAATAACTATCTGTTCCTTCTTCTGAAATTGTTAATTTTCCAATTATCAATTTATCACCATATGAAGTACTATTTTTAATTACAGCTGAATTTTTATCTGTAACCATGTATTTCGCACCTTTTATAATATCTCCAGTTGTTGATTTTGTTACAATACTAAATCCAATTTCATCATATTTATTATTTTGACCTTTTACAACTTGTACAGTTATAACATTATCTTGATTTAAAACATTAACTCCATTATTTTCTCTTTCATATACATATATTACTTCAGTATCATTAGAATCAAAATTTCCTATTTTATTTATTGGATCATTACCATATTGAACATATGATGCAATATTTTTTCTTTGTGTTTCGTATACATCCCCTACATTTCCCACTAACACTGCATCTTCAGCTAGTTTATTTCCTTGTGCATCTTGATATTTTATAACAACTTTACCTTGGGCTGTTATTGTAGAAGGAGCTAAAAATTCGTATTCATTTGAATTCACTCTTCCTATTTCAATACTATTACTAATATTATAAATATTACTTATCAGTAAAGATATTATAATTAGTATTACACATATTAAAATATATTTAGAATTATGCAAATAACTTTTCTTTTTAGTATTAGCATCTAAATTAAGTTCTTTATTTTTCATTATTACTTACCATTCCCTTCTTTAAGGAAAAATTTGATTACTATAAAAATTTTTTTAATATTTAAGCTTCAAATTTTTCCTTTATACATTTATTATATATTTTCTTTTTATAAACTCATCATATATTTTCCGTTTACAAATTTATCATATATTTTCTTTTTATAAATTTATTTTATATTTTCAATTTACAACCTATTATATATTTTTTAATTTATAAACTTATCATATATATTTCATTTAATTATTCTTGTGTAACTAATTTAAAACTTTCTGATATAAATTCTTTAATCACATCATATATTGTAGTATCACCTGTAAAGTATGAATTTCTTCCTATTGCTTCTTTTATATTAGTTGTACCTGTTATTTTTGTTCCTCTTAATACACAATTAGTTAAAGTTACAAATGTATTTGTTGTTTCTCCAAATAATTGTCCACCATCTCCTACAATACCACCTACATTTTCTTTACCTGTAATTGTTGTTGTATATGTTGATGTAGGTGTTTCTTGGGTAAGCATTGGTGATTTTAATACACTTATTTCTTGTGTTTTATTAGCTGTGTCTTTGCCATTTTTTGTGTTATTTAAATTGCTGTTTTCCACATTTTGTCCACCATTTTGGTTTGTATTGTCTTTTGTTTCATTTTCTAATGTTTTTTTCTCTGAACTTTCCTCAGTATCGTCATTTAAATTGTTTTTTTCAACTTGTTTTTCTTCAACAGAGTCATTTTCTTTTGTACTATCTGCATTATCATTGTTTTCTAATTTATTTTCATTATCATTAGAATTATTAATTCCACTTTCTTCCTGATTTTCACTATTTAATACAACAGGACTACCTACATATAATGTGCTTAAAGTAGAACTTTCTCCTTGTGTTTCAACACCTATAACTCTACAATTAACTATTTCTGAAACTGCAACACCTGCAATTCCACCTACACCATTAACACCTGAAAGAGTACATCCATTTACTTCGCAATCTTCTAAGTAAGTTTTAGTTGCTAACATATTTGAACCATGACCTACAATTCCACCTAATCCGTTTGCACCTTCCCCTGTTGATGTTACTGTGCTGTTAACTAAATTTGAACTTGTTATTGTGTTGTTTGCAAATCCTGCAATTCCTCCAGCAAATCCTTTTAAACTACTAATGTTTGTATTTTTAACATTACATTTTGTTATTTCACTACCACTATTGCATGCAGATGCTGTAATTCCACCAACTTCTGCTGTTTCTGAATTAGTAGATATTTTTGAATTTAATACATTACATTCTGTAATATTACTTATTCCTAAACCTGCTATACCAGCAGCTCTTGAATTTGATGTTATAGTTACATTATCTACATCTATATTTTTAATATCTGATGTTGATAAAGAATTTCCAATTACGCCTCCTACTTCTGAAGAACTATTAGTTCCATTAACAGTAGTATCTGTAACTTTTCCTGATACTGTTACTATTTTTCCAAATCCTAATATACCACCTACATGGCCATTTCCTGTTATATTAGAATTATTTTTTACATTAGAATTTGTTACATTAATTTGTGTTATTACTTCGTCATAATTTGATGTTGGAGCTGAATAATATGTCATTCCAACAAATCCACCAGTATTACCTGGAGTATTGTTTTGAATTACTGTATTATCTACATCTGTATCCACAATATTTGCACCATATGTAATACCAATTAATCCACCAACATGTTTAATATCTCCTAATGCTCCTGTTATTTTTGCAGAGCTATTTTTTACTTTTGAATTATTTATATTTATTGTATTTGAGTTTACACCTACTAATCCACCAACTAATCCATGTGTTGATTCTGAAGAATATTTATTTTCCAATTTTACATTATCTACTGTACAATTATCAATTGTAGCAGTTGAATACATTGTTCCAAATAAACCACCAACATTATCTGTAGAAGTTGTAATTGTTGAATTTTTAACACTATTGTTTTTAATTGGCTTCTTAATATCACTAGTTATATCACCAATTAATCCAGCAACAGAACCATATTTAACATTTTTTGTAGGATTGTTGTTATTTATAGTTAATCTATTAACATTACAATTTTCTAATTTATTAATACTACAAACTATTCCATATAATCCACCAACAGATCTTGAATGTGAAGTTATATCTAAACCATCTACATTAACATTTTCAGTATTTACATTCATTACGGAACCAGAAATTCCACCTGCACTTTTCATAGTATCTGATGATGTATTTTCTTGACTATTATCTTTTAATGTAACATCTTTTATAATTGTATTTGTAATATTTATAGTATTACCACAAGCCATCACACCTGACATAATAGCTCCATTACCAATAATATTTGTTTTTTCAACTTTACAATTATTTATAATTGCACCATTACTACTATATGAATTTCCTATTAATCCTGAAGATGTTGCATTACCTCTATTTGTATCAACAGTAGTTAAGTTTGTTATATCACTATTTGTTACTGAACAATTTTCTACAACTGCATCTGAACTTAATGTTGTTGCTAAAATACCTGTTGCATTAGCGCCTTTTGTAGATGTAATAGTCGTGTTATCAACATTACTATTTGTAATTTTTGCACCATTCATTACACAAGATGCAATACCTGCTGTACATGCCATTCCTGAATATTTACCTTCTGAATAAATTTCAGAATTGTATACATTACAATTATCTACAATAATTGATTGATATCCCCATCCTACCATTCCTGCTGTATTTGTTCCAGCATTTTCATCTTTTGTCTTTTGTAATATATGGCAATTATTTACTGTACAATCATATAATTCTCCTCTTCCATAGAAAGCTGCACCAATACCAGCAATTACTGAGTTTGAACTATTTGTAGCATCTGAATATAAAGTTCCACCTTCAACTTTACAATTTGTAATTTTATATGCTTCACCAGTATATCCTTTATAACCTACTCCTAAAATTCCACCTAAATTTCCTGCATGTGTTGTAATATCTGTATTTATAATATTGCAATTTGAAATATCTCCAATTGCTTCATTATTATCTTGCATTCCTAATAAACCAACAACACCACCAATTGTTGAACAGCCATCACTTGTTGAACCATTATTGTTTATTGTACTATCTAACACATCATTATTACTAATTTTAGATTTGCTTAAACTCCAAGTTCCTCCTATTATTCCTCCTACATTACAATCATTTGCATAACTGCTAGTACCTAATGAAGATTCTATTGAAGTTTTATTTACTATATTATTATTAATATTAATATTTCCTGCCTCATATAATACACCACATATTCCACCAGATGCTGAGTATGTACTATATGTATCTCTATTTAATACATCACAATTATCAACAACACAATCAGTAATTGATATATTTGTAACTTCTCTTGAGCCATAAGCACATCCTACTATTCCTGCTGCTTCTTTTCCTTGTGTTTTTATATTTGAATTAGAAACTTTACAATTCATTATTTTTACAGAGTTCATATTAGACTGGTCGTTATATATTGCATATTTACACATATTACCAATAACACCACCTGTAGCTCCATAAGTATTTCCTGTAACTTTGCTTGTTCTATCTAAATCAACATTATTGATATTACAATCTTTAACTTCAATATTATCTGAACCAAGTAATCCTATAATTCCACCTTTATCACCAGCATATGTATCATGTATAAATATATCTTCAACATTACAGTTTACTACTTGGACAGTATCTGCTATAGCATTTGCTATTATTCCTCCAGTATGACAATTACTTGATATATTTCCTTTGCTTTCACAATTTGTTATTTTTGTATAATTATCAGATTTTTGTGTTGAAATTCCATTTATTTTAGAATATTCACTTATGGTAGCATTTTTACCTAATATACCACCTGCAACACAATTTACATCTCCCCATGAATTACTTTCATTTTCAGCAATAATTTCACCTTCATTACTACATTCATCTATGAAAATTATACCATTTGCATCTGCTAATATTCCTGCAGAACATGAACCTGTAGCACCTGCTATTTTTCCTGTATTATAACAGTTGTTTATCTTAATATCACATAAAGATTGTGATACAATACCACCTGCTGAACCATATGTACCTTTGCTTGTAACTTCTCCAGAGTTTTTACAGTTTTTAATTTCAATGTACTTATTTGTTTTCCAAGATTGTATTTCAGAAACTATACCACTAGCTTTACCAAAACCTATAGCTTGTACATTTCCTTTATTTTCACAATCTTCTATACTTAGAAAATCATGAGCTGTACCAACTATTCCAGCAGCATTCATATATGTACTATTAATTTCACCATTATTAATACATCCCTTAAATTCTGCTTTGCATGTATTAAATGCTACATTTTCAAAATTTACTTTTGTGAATATTGAACCTGTTTGACTAGGAATGTTTTCTTCGCTTTCACTTGGCACATCTTCCTTATATTCATCATCAGATAAATTTCCTTTTTCAACACTTACTTTAAAGCTTTCTGTTTCACTATCCCAATATCTTCTAACTTCAAGTTTTATATTACCTGTTAATTTACTATATCCTGGTACTGTTTCAACTTCTTTAATGTAATATGTATCTATACCTAAAGTATTAATATCTATTGTTGCAACTTTTAATTTTCCATCAACAAGTTTTACATTTTCGCAACCACGAACAGGATTTCTGTTTTTATCTAAAATTGTGTATACTGCACCTTCTATTAATCCTAATGTTTTTGCATCTATTGTTTCTAGTACTAATTCATATTTTCCTGTTGTTCTTGTATTTTTAACTACTAATTCAATTACTTTTTCAGTTTCATCAAAATCAGCTGTTATATTTACTTCTTCATAATCACATGGTTTTACATATCCAACTAAACCACCAACATTGTAATTACAACATGTTATTGTTCCATTATTTGTACAATCTCCTATACTAATAGAACTTAATGCGCAACCTACTAGTCCACCAATATTTGAAGGTTTAACATCAACTGTACTTTCATTTACTGTTTTTGTTGTTTGTTCACCTGTTACTGATGCATTATTAGTACAATTTTGAATTTTTACAATACCATTTTGATTTTTATCTTTATTTTCCTCATCATTATCATCTTGTGGTTTTACATATGGAATTGTATGTCCAACAAAACCTCCTATATTATCTGTTGATGCTGTAATTGAACCTGAAACTTTACAATTTCTTATAGTTCCTTTTCCCATAACACCTGCAATAGCACCAACACCAGAATAATTTGTTATTCCTGTTGCATCTTCTGCAATACCTTTTATATGAATTTGAACATTTTCTAATTCTAAGTTTTCAATAATACCATCAACATATCTAAACATACCGATTTCTTTAATATTAACATCTGAATCAGATGAATAATGCATGTTGATTATTTTATGATTATTACCATCAATAATTCCTTTGAATGGTGTTTTAATTGGTTCCCATTCAATATTGCTTGCATCAATATCTGACATTAATTTGTAATTACCATCTGCTTTGTATTCATAATTAACACCATCTATTTTTATAATTTCACCTGAACCAATTTTTCTAAATTGTTCTGCTGTGAAAATAGGAATGAATTCATATCTTGTTGTATCTAGTCTAAAATCTAAAACTTCGCAAACAACTTTTACTGAATATGTACCTTGATTTTCATCAACTAATGTTTTAGTTACAACTAATTTTATTTTAGTTCTTTCTAAAACAACATATCCTTCAGGTGTTGCAACTTCTTCTATATAATAAATATCATCACCTTCACCTAATGTTGTCATCATTCCAAAATCTAAAACACCCTCTTGTGTTGTAACACTTGTTTTTAAAACATTTCCATCTTTGTCTAATAAATTGAATTTTGCTCCTGCTAATAATTCTTTTGTATCACTATCAATTTTATTTATTCTTATTTTGTAATCAACTTTAATTTTTCCTTCTAAAACAACATTTTCGAAATCATCATCATCTTCTATACCTTTAATGTATGATAAATTAGTTGATTGTTTACTCTCTTCTTCTTTATAATCTTTTGAAGGTAAAGCACTTATACTTCCAGGTGTTGAATCTGCATCTTGTGCACTTTGCTCTTCTATTTGGCATAATGTTAATAATCTTATTTCTTCATCTGTTGTTACATCAGAACTTACTTGTAATAAAACTTCTAATTCTTCATATTTTGGTGCACCTAATCCTATATATCCTTTTACACTTTTATTAGCTAAATATGTTGAAGATATTTTTCCATCAGATTCTTTTACCCATTTATATGTTGTGTTTGTTTTATTTGTTTCTACAAGCTCTAAGCCTTCAGGAATATACATACTAATTTTGTTTGCTGTTCCATCTGTCATTCCTTCATTATATACACGAATTTTATATGTTATTAAATTTCCTTTTTTTACTTTAATAGGATTTTTTGTATGTGCATATATAAAATCACCATTATCCATTTTTGAAACAGGTTCTCTTGAATCTATAACTTTTTCTCTATTTATTTCTGTAATAAATGTTCTTAAACTTAAATCTAAACCTGTTTCCAAGTTTTGAACACCTATAAAATAATCTTTAATTAATCTGTCTATTTTATAGGTATCAGCAGAATTTACATCGTAAATCCTTGCATTTTTCTCATCATTTTTTTCCATTATTACTAATTTTAAATTGTTATAATTGTAACTATTATCTACATCTATTTTAAATTCGAAAGAAGAATCACATTCATAATCACCAGTTGTCATTTCTGAAGATGTATTTACATTAATAACTTTTACACCTTGAGGAACAGATACATTTATTTTATGTGTCTCTCCTAACCAGTGGATTGTTGCATTTTTATCATATCCTGCAAAATTTGTATTAACACTTACATTTTCTTCTGTATTTTCAATCCATATATCTTCAAACCCTTGAAATGAACCATATCCAATACTTGTTACATTTGGTCCTACAATTATTTTATATACATTAGTACATGCACTAAATGTATAATTTTCTATACTTCTTACTCCACTTCCAATTTTTATTGTACCATCAATACTACTACATGTTGCAAAAGCATTTGCACCTAATACTGTAACAGAATTTGGTATTATTAAATCACCTTTTATTCCTGAACAACCTTGAAAGGCATAACTACCTATTGAATTGATTCCTTCATTTAATGTTAATGATTGTATATTTTGACAATCATAAAAAGCTCTTTGTCCTATACTTTTTACACTACTTGGAATAACTAAATTTCCTGATATTTTTCTATTGTTATAAAATGCATAATCACCTATTTGTGTTACTGTATCTGGAATTATTAATTCATTTGATATTTGTGAAGCATTATTAAAAGCTCGTGCACCTATTATTTCAAGTTTATTTGAAAGAGTTATTTCTCTCAATCCTGAACAATTGTAGAAAGCATAATTTCCAAGAGTTGTAACCGTATTTGGCATATTTAATTTTTCCAATTTATAACAATTATTAAATGCATAATTATTAATAATTTGTAAATTACTATTACTTCCAAAATTAATTTTTTTCAAGCCTTGGCAATTATAAAATGCATATTGCTCAATATTTGTTACAGAATCTGGTATATCAATTTCTGTAAGTGCATTAAATTTTGAAAAAGTATTATTACCTATACTTGTTACAGTATTTGGAATTACTACTTTTGTAATAGTTGTATTATTAGTAGTAGCTCCTAAAATATTTTTGCCACTTGCACTAGCACTTGTCGCAACACCTCTAATACTTGTTACTGTGTAACCTCCTAATGTTTCTGGTATAGTTAAAGTTCCAGATGGAGTACCACTAGCAACATATACATTTACTGCATTATTACCACTTATAGTATAATACCATGTAATACCGTCTACTTGTTCAGTATATCCTTTAACTTTGTAATTAATTGATATTACTATAAATGCTATTAAACAAATTAGCAAAACTGAAATTAGACTTATGAATTTCTTCTTTTTCATTTTTCTTCTCCTTTGATTAAATTTTAGCTTGAATTCATTATAAGTATAAGAAAAATTTATATCAACACCTTGTTTTTGCAGTTTGTTTTTTTGTTTTGGCAAAACCTTTACGGAAACCATAATTAACCAATTTATATGTATATATATTAAGTTTATATTACATTTTTAGATTTAATTTAATTAAATCGGTTATTTCCCGACTTTATTTAACTTATTTTTTGAACAGTTTAAACCTGTTTATTCCAGATTTCCGTAGGATATTTTAAAAAAAATAAAACTTCATAAAAAAAGAACTGTTCTTTTTATAGAACAGTTCTTTTTTTATGAAATCTTTTAAACTCTTGAATTCCCTAAGCGAAAATTGCTTCAAATTCATCTCCATCAATTTTTTCTTTTTCTAATAATACTCCTGCAACAGCATGAAGTTTTTCAATATTGTTTTTCAATATTTCAAGAGCAGTATTATAAGCATTATCTACAATAGATTTAACTTCTTCATCTATAATACCAGCTGTTTCTTCAGAATACTCTTTTCCTTGTGAAAAATCTCTTCCTAAGAATACTTCTTCTTGATTATTTCCTAACATTATTGTTCCAATTCTATCACTCATACCATATTTAGTAACCATTGAACGTGCTATTTTAGTTGCTCTTTCTATATCATTGCTTGCACCTGTTGAAATATCATCTAATATAAGCTTTTCTGCAACTCTTCCGCCTAAAAGTGAAACTATTTGTTCTAGCATTTCAGATTTAGACATAAAAGATTTATCTTCTGTTGGTCTATACATAGTATAACCTCCAGCCATTCCTCTAGGCACAATTGAAATTTGATGTACAGCATCTTGTGTTGGTAAAAATCTACTTACAACAGCATGACCTGCTTCATGATATGCAACCAATTTATTTTCTTTTTCACTTCTTACTCTTGTTTTCTTTTCAGGTCCCATAGTAACTTTTACCATAGCATCTTCTATTTCAGCCATATTAATTTCTGTTTTATTTCTTCTTGCAGCAAGTAATGCAGCTTCATTTAATACATTCTCTAAATCTGCTCCAGAAAATCCTGAAGTATTTTTTGCTATTGTCTTTAAATCTACATCTGACCCTATCATTTTCTTTCTAGCATGAACTTCTAATATTTCTTCTCTTGCCTTAACATCTGGTGCAGGTACAACAATTTGTCTATCAAATCTACCTGGACGTAATAAAGCTTTATCCAAAATATCAGGTCTGTTTGTAGCAGCTAAAACTATTACACCTTCATTTTCAGCAAAGCCATCCATTTCAACAAGTAATTGGTTTAATGTTTGTTCTCTCTCATCATGTCCTCCACCAACACCTGCACCTCTTTGACGTCCTACTGCATCAATTTCATCTATAAATATTATACATGGAGCACTTTTTTTAGCTTGTTCAAATAAATCTCTAACTCTAGATGCCCCAACACCTACAAACATTTCCACAAAATCAGAACCACTTATTATAAAGAAAGGAACTCCTGCTTCGCCAGCTACAGCTTTTGCTAATAATGTTTTACCTGTTCCTGGATGTCCTACTAATAATACACCTTTTGGTATTCTAGCACCCATATCTGTAAATTTTTTTGGGTTTTTTAAGAATTCCACTATTTCTTGTAACTCTTCTTTTTCTTCATCCACACCTGCTACATCTGCAAAAGTTATTTTGTTTTTATCTAATTCATTTATAGATTTTGCTTTACTCCTTCCAAAAGACATTGTTTTTCCAGTACCCTGACTTCTGTTCATTAAAATAAACCAGAAGATAAAGAATATTATCAATATTCCAAATGGTGTTAATAAACCTAACACAACCATAAACCATGACTCAGATTTTTCTACTACATTGACTTGACCACTTTTCATAGGTTCTGTTAATGTATTCATAAAATTTTCGATATTTGGTATATTAACTTCTTTTTCTATATTATCATTTTTCAATTTTATAATTGCAGATTGACCAGATGAGTCAATTTCTACATTTTCAACTTCATTTGCTTCTATTTTTGTTACTAATTCTGAATATGAAAGTTTTCTATCACCGTTTTCTAAAATTGAAGAAATAAGTACTATGAAAATTATACCAATTATTAACCAAATTGCTAATGTTTTTATACTATTTTTCAAAATTTTCCCTCCTTATGTGTCTAAAAATCTATTAGAAACTATAACATAATTTTACCCTTATTTCAAGCCATTCATCAAACTTTCACATTACAAAATTCTACAAAATTTTTACTTCACTACGGAAATACGAAGTTTGTTTTTCTATTGTAACATAAAAGTAATATTTCCATCCTTAACAAGAACTTTTATGTTTTTATTTGGCGTTAAGTACTTATTCCCTATGTTTTTAGAACATAATTTAACAATATCATCCACATGGATTTTCTCAATTCCCTGTGTCGAACCTAAAACTCTTTGAATAGTTTCTAATACAATTCTGTTTTTTATTACATCATCTAATTGATTAAATTTTTTTAGATTTAGAACTATACTTTTGTTATTCTGCGTTTTTTCTTTTGATATCTGCTCTTTCTGCAATTGCTTTCTCTGTATTTCTTCTTTCTCTATTTGATTTTTTTGCATTTGCTCTTTCTGCAATTTGTCTTTTGCTATTTTCTCTTTTTCCGTTTGCTCTCTGCATATTTTATTATTTTGCTTTTCATTTCTACTTTGTTGCAAATTTTCTAAATCTTTTTCTACAATCAACTCATTTTCCATAATGTTTTTTGCATACTCTTGAATAAAATTATTTTCTTGCCTTGCTAAAATAGACAATTTATTTAATGACTCTATTATATTAGGATTAAACTCTTTTTTTATTTCAGGAATTAAAACATTTCTAATTTTATTTCTTGTATACACATTTTCAAAATTTGTTTTATCAATTTTAGGTTGTAATTTATTAACCCTACAATATTCCTCAATTTCACTTCTTTCACATTCAATAATTGGTCTAATATATTTATTATCTCTTATTGGCTCTATACCTTTAAGCCCAGAAGTTCCTGCTCCCCTAAAAATATTCATCAACACTGTTTCAGCATTATCATTTTCATTATGTGCAGTAGCTATTTTATTTGCATTAACAATATTTAAAACCTCTTCAAAAAAATCATACCTAGCCTTTCTTCCAGCCTCTTCAGTTCCAATTTTTTCTTTATTAGATTTATCTATAACATCGATTCTTTTTATATAACACTTAATACCTAATTTATCACAAAAATTTTTAACATATTGTGTTTCTTCCTCAGCTTCTTTGCGTATCATATGATTAATATGTGCCACAACAATTTCAAAATTCAATTTTTCTTTTAATCCGTTTAAAATGTGTAGAAGGCACATTGAATCAGGTCCACCTGAAACACCAATTACAATCTTATCATTTTCTTGTATTAGATTATATTTCTTTATAGTATTTAATACTTTATTTTTCATTTTTTCCTCTTTCCATTATCTTTCTTTTACTTTTTTATAAATACACAAAAAGTATTGTCTCCTAGAAATTTAACTATTATTGTACCACGAATTTCATACATATGCAAGAAAAATCCCTCAACTTACATAGTTGAGGGAAAAAAGAGATTAATTCCATACGCGATAGAAAACATGGTTTCCTATCCGCTGCTTACAAGAGATATTGGCTCTTTTAGCATTTTCCTCTGCCGAACAATAATCCGGATTATAGAAGAACAATGCACCTCCTGTAATTTTTTTAGTCGGATCTGCGCCATTCAAAGCAGCCTCTACTGCCTTTCTGGCTTCTGTCTTCATCTTCTCCGACAAGTCCTCCCATTTTAATTCAGCTGTACTTGTATGGAATACTCCATCAGTTGCACTACTGAATTGGTGTGGTTGGAAAATCACTCCATACACATCATTTGGGTATGCAGTGTTTTTTGGTTCCATTCGGTTTAAAACCGTTGCAACCACGGCAGTTTTACCTTCGAATGACTCGAAACCTGCCTCACTGCAGCAAACCATTGTTAAAAGATATATTTCTCTTTCTGTCATATATCTTCCTAATCTAGTGGAGTACACCAAATTAGAATTAGGTGTTGCCGATACTTGGTTTACTTTAATTTGCCCTGCAGAAGTTGCTTGCCTTGTGGTAGATGTAGCCGTAGTCGTTGTTGTAGTTGTTGTTGTGCTAGATGTAGCCGTAGTAGTTATTGTAACTATTGTCTTGGATACATTTTCATCTATACTTGTTTCTACAACTTTGAAAGTAGATGTATCTCCATACAATTTATTCACTTTCACACCATATGGTGCACAACAAGTTTGAGCCCTCGCCTCAGTTTCCCTTTGGTCTGCCTCTACTCCCAAAAGGAATAGCTTTCCAGCTGCCAATGTGGCCAGAAATACTAGAAAGATTCTGTCCCACCGAACTAACCGGCGAGTGTGTCTTCTGCTTCTGTTTCTTCTTTTGTTCTCTTTCATTTCTTTTGTTCTCCCTTTTTTATATTATATCAGGTTTTTTCCTGATACTTAATTATAGCACATTTTTATAAAATAATCAAATTTTATCGTGCAATTTACATATGTTGCTCCAAATTAGCAAACTTCGTATAACTTCCCAACCAAGCCAACTCAACCGTACCAGTTGAACCAGCTCTATGCTTTGCCAAAATAACCTCAGCAACATTCTTTTTCTCACTATCCTGATTATAATAATCATCCCTATACAAAAACATAACAATATCTGCATCCTGCTCAATAGAACCAGACTCACGAAGATCTGAAAGCATAGGCCTATGATCTGGTCTTTGTTCTGGTGCACGAGATAACTGTGACAGTGCAATTACAGGAACATTAATCTCTTTAGCCAGAATTTTAAGCGAACGACTGATTTCAGCAATTTCCTGTTCACGACTTGCCCCTCTTTTACTGCTTCCTTGAACCAATTGCAAATAATCTATTACAACCAACCCAATATCTTTTTCTAACTTCATTTTTCTACACTTTGCACGGATTTCCATTATTGATATACCAGGAGTGTCATCAATAAATATCTGTGCCTCTGAAAGAATTCCAGAAGCTTGCGCAAGTTTAACCCAATCATCATCTTCAACTTTACCAGTTCTTACCTTATTACTATCAACAAGTGCCTCACTACACAAAATTCTGTTGGCCATTTGTTCTTTTGACATCTCTAAGCTAAAAATTGCCACAGGAGTTTTAGCTCTTACAGCTGCGTTAGTTGCTATATTAAGTGCAAATGCCGATTTTCCCATAGCAGGTCTTGCTGCAACTAGAATTAAATCTGAGCCATGAAGTCCCGCAGTTTTATAATCTAAATCTACAAAACCTGTCGGAACACCTGTTACATGTTGTTTTCTATTATACAACTCTTCTAATTCAACAAATGTATCAACAAGTATATCTTTCATAGAACTATATCCTTTTTGATTTCTGCTTTGCATAACATTAAAAATCTTTTTTTCAGCATTATCCATCAATTCTTCTACTTCTTGTGTTGGATCATAACCTAGTGTTATTAGCTCATTTGCTGTTCTTATTAAAGTTCTTAATGTTGATTTTTCCTCAACAATTTTAATATATTTATCAACATTTGCTGTTGTAGGAACTTTTTCTGGCAACTCTGCTAAATATTCCAAACCACCAACAGCTTCCAGTTTTCCCATTGATGCAAGTTCTGATTTCAAAGTTATAATATCTATAGGCTCTCCCCTATTATATAGATTTAATATTGCAGAATAAATTATTTTATTATCTTCTCTATAAAAATCGTAATCTGAAAGTACTTCTATTGCTGATATTACAGCATCTTTATCTGTAAGCATACTACCTATTACAGCTTGTTCGGCTTCTAGGTCATGTGGTGGTACTTTATTAAAATCCATAATTTATTACTTCCTTTTTCTTTATTCTTTTCAGCCACTATTTTCAGCTGATACAGCCATTATTATTCAACTATTTTAATACCCATTTTCAGTTGTTTCAGTTATTTTTCTAGTCACTTCAGCCATTATTGATTAACAACATTTACTTTAAGATTTCCAGTAACACCTTCAAATAATTTAACAGAAATATTGAATACTCCTAAATTTTTAATATTTTCACTTAAAACAATTTTCTTTTTATCTACATCAATATTAAATTGTTGTTTTAAACCTTCTGAAATTTCTTTAGCAGTAACTCCTCCAAAAATTTTTCCATTATCTCCTGCTTTAACTTTAATTACAACACTAATTTCTTTCATCTTATTTGCAATTGCCTCAGCATTAGCTCTCTCAACATCTTTTTTATGTTTTTCTGAATTCTTTTTATTATTCAATTTGCTCATATTTTCAGCATTCGCCTCAACAGCTAATTTTTTTGGAAATAAAAAATTTCTAGCATAACCATCACTAGCATTTATAACCTCATCTTTTTTTCCTACACCTTTTATATTGTCTAATAAAATTACTTTCATAATATCACCTTTTCTTAATTATAATTTTATACTATTCTATACTAAAATACGCTTTTTTTCAAGTACTCTGTTGGGATTTTCTGTTTGAATTTGTACCAATTTTCTAAAAATTCACAATGAGAAACTTAAAAAATAATAAAAAACTCATACATTAGACTTGGCAAAGTATTAACATAAAGTAAAAAATAAAACAAGAATCCTATTTTATGGCATGTGAAATAGGATTCTTGTTTTATTATAAAATTTGATTTCATATTATATTGTTATACTATCAGTCTTGTAATGATTATTATTTACAGGTTTTCAATTTTTTCTTTTGTTAAACCTGTTAATTTAATTATAGTTTCAATTTCAATATTTTCATCTAGCATTTTTTTCGCAATTTCGGCTTTCCCTTGTGCCAATCCCTCTGCTTTTCCTTCTTCTCTACCTC
>UMJX01008439.1_pt1 | contig 34681 bp, 25 predicted proteins | sample 1966131 | NCBI WGS metagenome assembly UMJX01 (sample SAMEA4836162, study PRJEB28245) | human gut metagenome | biome: gut microbiome; material: fecal sample | place: Denmark | collected 2008 | reverse complement strand
AAAAATGTCCAATAATAAACGTCCCCAATAGGACACTCACTACACCAAACTATTATAATACGCACTATACAACTTACTATAATATCCTCCAGATTTAACTAATTCCTCATGATTTCCTTCTTCTATAATCTCACCGTTACTTAATACTATAATTTTATCCACATTAAATATAGTTGCTAGTCTATGTGCAATGAAAATTGATGTTTTTTCTGCAGATAGTTTATCTACTGATTCTTGAATTAATTGTTCTGTTGTTGTGTCTATATTAGCAGTAGCTTCATCTAATATGAATACTGATGGATTCAATGCAAAAATTCTTGCAAATGCTAATAATTGTTTTTCTCCTGCTGAAAATGAATTTCCATGTTCTTTTGCAATCTCATTAATACCATGTTCTTGACTATTTACAAAATCAGAGGCAGATGCCATTTTTACAGCTGTTTCTATTTTCTCATCATTTATATCATTAAATAATTTTATATTATCTTTAATAGATTTTGCATAAATAAAAGGGTCTTGAAGTATCGTTCCAATATTTCTTCTTAAATCTGCTAAATTAATATCGTTTATATTAATATCATCTATTAAAATCTCACCTTTTTGAATCGTATAAAATTTATTAATCAAATTAGTAATAGTAGTCTTTCCAGAACCAGTTTTTCCTACTAAAGCAACGCTTTGCCCTGGTTCAATTGTAAAACTTACATTTTTTAGAATCCAATTATCTTTTTCATATGCAAACCATACATTTCTGAACTCAATCTTGCCTTTTATTTTTCCTAAACTTTTTCCAGTCTCAAAATTTTCTACAAATTCTTCAGCTTCTAAAATTTCATATATTTTGTCTATAGAAGTAACCGCTTCTTCTACAATTTCAACATTTTCAACAATTCTATTTATTGGATCAAACAAACTTTTAAGATATGTAATAAACATATAAATAATTCCAACATCTAATGATTCACCTATCAAATTATTTATAATTGCCCATACTACAATTGAAATGCCTAAATTTTCTATTATAGTCATTATAGCTGGTAATAATCCTTGTAAAAGACCTATAGGCTTAATTGCATTTCTAAAATCGCTAGTAATTTTCTCACACTCTTTTTGTTTTTCTTTCTGCCTATTAAAAATTTTTATTAATTTTATACCATAAATAGATTCCGCAAAAAATATATTCAACCTTGTTCTAATATTTTTTACCTTAGCATAAGTTTGATTTAATAATTTTGTTAAAATTAAAGATGAAATTATAATTAAAGGAATTATTATTAAACTAACCATTGCTAATTTGTAACTTATATATATCATTACAACTAACAAGCCAACTATAATAAAGATATCTTTTATAAAAGTAGTAATAACTTCACTAAATAAAGCAAAAACATCTTCTGTATCACTTATAATTCTTACAAAAAGTGTACCTGATGGAACTTTATCATGAAATTTTATATTAGCCTTTTCCATATATGAATATAATTTGTTTTTTAAATCAAATACTACACTTTCACCAATAATATTTGTTTTACTTCTATTGAAATAGTCTAAAAAATTTTCTATAAACACCATAAATATGTATATATATGAAATAATAGAAGTACTAATAATTCCATTTCGACTTATTCCCTTATCTAGAAAATCATCAATAAGTATTCTAACTAAATATGGCTTAACCAAAGCTATAATATCTATAACTATAGCTATAAAAGTAACAAAAACTATAGTTTTTATATACGGCTTTACCATTTTTTTAATTCTTGACAAAGTCTTATTTTTCATACTTGTTATCATTCCTTTCTTGCCTTTGCTTACGACTAATGTCTGCAACTGGCATAAATTTATTAAAATTTTTCTGTATTTTCCTTCTTTTAATCTAAAATGGAAACTTTATTTTTTTCCGCCTGATTTTTATAAAATTCATAATATTGAGCCTTATTATTTAATAAATCTTTATGCACACCTCTTTCAACAATTTTTCCATGTTCCAGAACAACAATTTCATCACAATGTTTTATATCTGAAATTCTATTTGAAACAATAATACAAGTTTTATTCTTGGTTAATTCCTTAATATTCTTAAGTAAACTTTGCTCTGTTCTATTATCTAATGCAGAAAAAGTATCATCAAAAATAACAATATTACTATTTTTCAAAAAAGCCCTTGAAATAACAACTCTTTGCTTCTGTCCTCCTGATAAATCAATACCTTTTTCTCCAATTATTGTATTAATTCCATCAGTCATTCCCTCAATCTCTTCATATATCATTGCAGATTTAGTACTTTCTAGAATATCACCTTCCTCATAAATATCCCTAAACAGATTTATATTTTCCTTTAATGTAGTTGAAAATAAAAAATTATCCTGTGTAATATAGCAAATATTATTTCTAATAGTATCTGTTTTTATTTCATTTATATCTTTTCCATCTATATAAATTTTTTCATTTGGAACTTCGTATAATTTCAATAATAAATTCATTAAAGTAGTCTTGCCACTACCTATAACCCCTATTATTCCAAGTGATTCTCCTGGTTTTATATTAATGTTAATATTTTCTAAAACATTTTCAATACACTCTGGGTAATGATATGTTAAATTTTTTATTTCTATATTTCCATTTAATTTTTCTGTATTTGATATATTATCTATAGAAATCTCTTCTTCCTTTAATTTAAACATCTTATCCAATCTATCATAAGAAACCTTGACTTTTTTGATATGTTTCAATATCCAAGGAATCCACATAATAGGTGATTGTAATAATAGCATATATCCATTAAAAGCCACAAAATCACCTAATGAAATTACATTGTTTAGCACCAAATTACTGCCATAAAGTATAGATAAACCAGTACCAAGTCCAATTCCTAAATTTGTATAAACACTTAATAATGTTTCATTTTTGATAACTTTAAAATTAGTATTTTTTAAATCTGTATTTTTATTTAAGAATTCATTGTATTGTTTTTGTTCCCCTACATATGCTTTTGTAGTACGTATACTATCTGTACTTTCTTGAACAAATTCTGATAAATCTGTGAATTTTTTACGTGATAAATTATAATATTTTTCTAATTTTTTTGCTAATCTAAGTATAAGTAAGATGCTAATTAAAATAGGAACTAACGAAACTAGAGTTAACTGCAAATTTGTAGACTTTGTCATAGCAAAAGCTACAATTGCAAAATTTAAAACAAATCTTACAATAAGAGTTATTGTATTTGATGCAAATTTTTGAACTTGCCTTACATCTCTTACAAAATGAGACATTATATCTCCATTTTTTATCGACTGTAATTTCGATATATCAGTGTTTAACATTTTTTCAAACAGGCAATCCCTTAGCCTTTTTACAATATTTCTTGCAATTTTAGCATCAATCATTTTCCAAATAACTCTTGATATCATTAACAATATACATGTTCCTAATAAAGCATATATTGATATTAGTATATTTTGCTTATTTAATTCAATATTGTATAAAAGATCAATAATTTGCCCTAATATTTTTGAAGGAACTGTTAAAAGATAAATGTTAATTCCTATCAAAATTATCTCTGCCAATATCAAAAAAATATGTTTTTTAAATAATTCTTTAAGTATTTTTTTCAAATTTCTCCCTCCTTCTATATTTTGTTATTTCTTATTACATTAATTATACTTTGATTTTTATAAACAACCTCCTTATCTTCGAAATTTTTATAGATGCAAAAATACCAAATATGTTAATTACATATTCGGTAAATATATGATTAAAGTATTTAAATATAATTTTTAATATTGCAACTCTTAATAGTATTTATGTTTAATTTACAAAAATCATATAAATCTATTAATAGAGTTTGGCTTCTGTGTTCGGAATGAGAACAGGTATCTCTCTACAATGGTTGAATTATAACAATATTGTCGAAATATGTCAACCATTTTTTCTACATTTGTATTGACATTTTCTGTTTTTTATGATATTATGTATATCCATACGTTAATAAACCATTTCGTCATAGTCTAAAGGAGGACTACAAAATGAACAGAGAGTATTTGACTGTAAAAATTGAAAAGGCATCGCATGATTGCATTTCACTGCGTACGCCCAGTAAGTTCAGCAAAGCACTGCTAGGTATCTTACCTTTCAGTGTAAAGTCCCTGTTAATCGGCATTGACAATGAGGAAGATGATACCTTATTTGTTCTTGCTTGTAGTGAGGATGAATATTTTGCCAAACTGGCATAGTTCATCCCCCTAGTTCCTTATCTGCAGCCAATTACTATTGGCTGCTTATTTCTTTTTTAATAGTAATTTAAAAACAGAACCACAAAAAAGAACACTCTATAATAAGTGTTCTTTAATTTATTATTCTGCTACTTCTTCAGAATCTTCAGCTGTTGCTGTTTCTTCTGGTTCTGGAGCATTGTTATATGCTTCAAATATAGCTTTTTCTATTTTTTCTCTTGTCTCAGGATTGATTGGGTGAGCTATATCTTTATGTTCACCATTTAATCTCTTTTTGCTAGGCATAGCAATAAATAATCCTTTTTGACTTTCGATAACTTTGATTTCATGAACTACAAATTCATTATCAAATGTAACTGAAGCAACTGCTTTCATTCTGCTTCCTGAATTTACTTTTTTTAAACGCACGTCTGTTATTTGCATTCTAGAGCACCGCCTTCCAATTGTTTTATGTTTATTCTAGTATGTATATATTATATTACACATACTAATATATTATTCATCAAAAACATTTTTTTTCCTTCTTTTTTTTACAAAATTTCTCAAATTTATTTTTTTAAACACTAAATAATTATATATAACTATATACTAATTCATATTGCATAATAAGCAAATTTCTAATTTTCTATCAGTTAATTACAAATACATAAAAAAGTATTAAATCTTCCCCATTTCTTCACAAAATTTGAATAAAACTATTGAAATATGCACATTATTTATATATAATGTAACAAAATATTTACCGATAGAATATATTTACAATAAAAGGAGAGTGTTTAATTTGGCTAATTTAGAAGAATTAGAAAAATATAGAAAAATACATATGATTGGTATTGGTGGAGTAAGCATGAGTGGAATTGCCGAAATATTAAACCATTGGGGATTTAGTGTTACAGGTTCTGATGCGTCACAATCTGAATATACAAATGATTTAATAGCTCATGGAATACCAGTAAAAATAGGACATGATCTAGAAAATGTTTCAAGAGCAGACTTAGTTGTTTACACAGCAGCCATAAACCAAGAAGACCCTGAACTTGTTCAGGCAAGAAAACTATATATACCAACAATTGAAAGAGCAGATTTTTTAGGAATACTTACCAAAGTATTCAATGATACAATTTGCATATCTGGTACTCACGGAAAAACTACTACTACATCAATGATATCAAGTTGTTTTCTTGAAGGAAAATTAGACCCTACCATTCAAGTTGGAGCATTTTTAAAACAAATAAATGGTAATTATAGATTAGGAAACAGTGAATATTTTATTATAGAAGCATGTGAATATGTTGAAAGTTTTTTAAAATTCTATCCAAAAACAGAAGTAATATTAAACATAGATAACGATCATTTAGACTATTTTAAAGATTTGGAACATATAATTTTAGCTTTTCAAAAGTATGTTAAGCTTTTACCAGCAAATGGTTTATTAGTTATTAATAGTGATGATCCAAATTGTGTTAAATTATCAAAATGCACAGAAGCAAAAACTGTAACATTTGGTATTAATAATCAAAAAGCTAATTTTGTAGCTCGTAATATTAATTTTAATAAAAATGGTTTTCCTACTTTTGATGTATATTATAATGATACTTTTTATAAAACTATTTCTCTTTCTGTTACAGGTATGCATAATGTTTTAAATGCACTAGCTTGTATTGGTGTTTGCCATATGTATGGCTTAAATAAAGAGCAAATTAAAAACGGTTTATTGAAATTCACAGGAGCACATAGAAGATTTGAGTATGTAGGAGATTTTGGAAACCATGTTAGTGTATATGATGATTATGGCCATCACCCTACTGAAATAAGAGCTACTGCTAGTGCTATGAAAAATAAATCTTATAATAAATCTTGGGTTATTTTTCAACCACATACTTATAGTAGAACTAAAAACTTATTATCAGACTTTGCAAAAGCTTTAACCTTATTTGATAACATTATTGTAACAGATATATATGCAGCTCGTGAAGTTAACACATATAATATTAGTTCAAAAGATTTAGTTGATGAAATACAAAAATTAGGAAGAAAAGCTTATTATATACAAAATTTTGATGAGATTGTTAGTTTTGTTAAATCACATGCACTTAACAATGATTTAGTCTTAACTTTAGGTGCTGGTACTATTACAAATATCTCAGGAATGCTAGTTGAACCAAAAGATGAGTAAATAAGAAAAATATAACAGGAGAATTTTTAAAATCTCCTGTTATATTTATTTTATATTATTTGTATTTTTTACTTTTACTTTATATTTTCTTTTGCTAATTCTGGATATGAAAACTTAAATCCATCTTTTGTTACTTGACCATTTGGTGTATGATCTTTATCCATATATTCTTTTCCTTTTAGAAAATATTTATATTTTATACTTTCATTAATTTTACCAATACCTACTATTATTGGATCATCCCAAGTTGTATCAACTGCATACCAATTATTTTTTATATATACATAATTCCATGCATGACGTTCTACATTACCTTTTTCATCAACAGCTGTTCCAGATACCAAAATACATGGTATATTTAATTCGTCTAATAAGTATTTATATGCTCTAGCATATCCTTCACAAATAACTGTTTTATTTACTAAACATCCATATATATTAGAATTATTTGGATTATCTGATGTATCATATTCCACATTATCCACAATCCAATCATGTATATACAGCATTTTTTCATAATTATTTCCTGTAGCATTTTTTAAAATTTCATTTTTAGCAATTTCGATCTTCTTTATTGCATCTTCCACTTCTTCTTTACTATTATATTCCTTTGTAAAATAGTTTGCATTTTGCCCTTTTCCCATAAAAAATTCATAATCAGTATTTGAACCTCTTGTTGTAATTTTGCTAACTAAACATACCTTACTGCTATCCAAATAAAAATACTCTGATTTATCAGTAACAAATGCATCCCATGCATTTTGAAATTCTTTTGCAACTAATTCTTTACCATTTTCATTAGACTTAGCAATTTCGTTTAAGCTAGCTGGTAATGGAATATTATCCTCTCCATTTTTTATTTTTTCTATATTATTTTCTATAGTTATATAAATTTTTTTAGCTGTATCACTTAATTGTTGATAATAATAATATTTTTGTGCCTCTGTAAGTTTTTCTTCTTCAGGGAATACTAAATTATCATCATTTGGTTTTACATGATTTAATTCTAGTACATAATTTTGTAATTTATCATTTATATCAGTTAAATTAGCTTGTAATTTAACTGGATTTATCATATATAATATAAAAATAGTTGCTATTATAATTAGCAATATTATAATAATTATTCCAATAAAGCATCCGCATCCACTTTTTTTATTTTTATCCACCATAATCATCTCCATAAATATATTTTAACATTTACGAAATGCTATGTCTACATTTCCTAATAAAAATTTAATTCTTAATAAAAATTTTCACTTAAAAATAATAAACACATTATATTATATGTTTTACATTGGTAGATAACACAAATATTAAAATGCAAAGAAAATAATCTACTTTTTTAATAAGTCTCCCTCATTTGCTTAATCATCATATCTGCAAATACTGCATATCCTTTAGTAGGATCTTGAACCAACACATGTGTGACTGCTCCGCACAAATCTTCCATTTTGTATTATAGGAGAACCACTCATTCCTTGAATTATTCCCCCGGGTTTTTTCTAATAGTTTTTCATCAGTTACCTTAATTAACATACTTTTATTATCATAATTATTGCTTACATATATTTTTTCAATTTCTATTTCATATTTTTCTTTTTTACCGTTTTCTAACTCACAAATTATATATGCCTTTCCTTCTTGTATTTCGCTTCTTAATGCTACTTCCATTTCTTCTGATGATAAATTTAAATTACCTTTATTAGTTATGTTTCCAGATATTCCAAATGCACCATTCTTATATACTTCCCCTATTTTTAAACCAGATTCTATTGTTCCTCTAACTTCTCCGTGGATTTCCTTTTTCGCCTTTTTTTATTGCAACTATCGTGCTTGTTGTCAATTCACCATTTGCTATTTCAACAATTTCCCCTGTATCTACATCTGTTATACCATGTCCTAAAGCTGTAAACATTCCTGTTGATGGCTCATAAAATGTAGCAGTTCCAACACCGTGCTGCAGCATCTCTCACCCATAATCCTAATTTATATTCATCATCTGATGTTTTAGTAGGTTTTATACTTGTTGTTATTTTATCATTATCTCTTACATATACAATTTCTATTTCAGAGCCTTTAGATTTATTTACACTTTTTATTAATTCTTCAGTATTTTTTACTGCGATATTATTTACTTGTATTATCATATCTCCTTCTTCTATTCCTGAATTCTCATATGGCTTATAATTTATATTATCTATTCCTCTAATTTCAGACATTCCTACTACTAAAACCCCATTTGTATACAGTTTCAACCCTATAGAATTTCCTAATGGAATTACTCTTGTTCGTGGTAATACATTTACATCTATTTCTTTTAGTGGAATTGTTCCAAATAAATCTAAACTAAGATTTATAGTTCCTATATTATCTCCAACTTTTTCAGATAGATTAGTTGATGTTTGCATTGCTTTATAATTACTAATACTGCTATTTTTTTGATTTACCTTTAATCCATATATTGTTTTTAAATTTAACTCTTCACCTTGAAAAATTATAATATTATTTGGTAAAAGGGTTATATTACATATATATACATAAATAATTAAAAAAAATAAAATTAATAAAATTGGTTTTATTTTTAGTTTCATTTTTAGTTTCATAAAATCACCTAAACATAGATTACCCAATTTTATTAATTTTACACAATTTTATCTTCTCATCATGTATCTTCTAGAAAAATATTGGTTACTTGAAAAACGACTTCTGTTACATCCACAACTATTTGAGTTATTGCTACATCCGCAATCATTATCATCATCATTATCATTATCACTATTGTTATTTCCGCACATACAATTATTTTGCATAGCATCGCCATTTATACATGGATTATCACTATTTTGTATTAAACAACAAATAAATCTTACAATTAAAGCAGTTATTAAAGCTAATAATGTATATAAAATTGCAAAAACTAAAAAACTTTCATCAAATGCAGCAAATGTTACTATTAGGAATATAGCAAAAAATGTTGCCGCTACTAATAATGGACATTTTAAAATTTTCTGTAAGACAATTGCTAATATTATAGTTGCAACAGGAATAGCAAAAAATATTAATAAATTATTCATACACATTTCTCCTATCATGTTTTTATATATAATATGCGTAGTGAATATTTTATGTTACTGTATTAACTATTACTAATATTAATATTTAGTAATCAATATTTGATATTAAATATTCAATATTAATATTCAACCTTAACTAAGTACAACCCTTGTGGTGGTAATGTTTTTCCTGCCCTTTGCCTATCAGCGGATAATATAATTTCAGGTATATCTTCAGCATTTATTTTTCCTAGACCAACATCAACTAAAGTTCCAGAAATAATTCTAACCATATTATATAAAAATCCACTGCCAGTAAGTTCAATAAAAATTCTATCTCCGTTTTTTTCAATATTAGTTGCAAAAATCTTTCTTACACTATTTTTACTACTTGTACCACTTGCTTTAAATCCTTTAAAATCATGTTCTCCTTCAAAATACTTTATAGCCTTTTTCATTTTTTCTATATCCAATTTCATAGGTATATGATATTCTTGATTTCTATGAATAGCACTTCCATATTCAGAATTATTAATTATATATCTATATGTTTTTTGTTTGCAATTATATCTACTATGAAATCTTTCCTCAACCTCTTCAGCACTTTTTATAACAATAGATTTTTTTACTTTACAATTAATTGCAATAGGAAATTTTTCAACAGGAATATTACAATTTGTTTTAAAATTTGCAACTTGTCCTAATGCATGCACCCCTGCATCTGTTCTTCCTGATGCATTTAGTTCTATTTTTTCTTCTTTAGTAATATCTTGAATTGCTCTTTCTATTTCACCTTGAATATTTAGTTTATTGGGTTGTTTTTGCCATCCATTAAAGTCTTTTCCATCATATTCTATAACTAATTTAATATTTCTCATAACAAATACCATTCCTTATACTATATTTTATTTTTTTAATTTAAAAACATAGACCAAAATTTTACTTTTGGTCTACCTTTTTATTAACTATTTTTTTCTTAAATTTATCAACTCCATTAACTATTGGAGTATCTTTACCATTTATGTTATCAAGCAATAATTGTCTTAAATTATCCTCATCAATATCAATAATTAATTTACCATCTTTAGCAACAGAAACTTTTCCAGATTCTTCTGAAACAATTATAACTATACTATCAGTTTCTTTAGCCATCCCAAGTGCTGCTCTATGTCTTGTTCCTAAAGCTTTTGAAATATCATTATCACTTGCTAATGGTAAAATACATGCAGCAGCCATAATTCTGTTTTCGCTAATTATAACTGCCCCATCATGTAATGGTGTATTTGGAACAAATATATTAGCTAATAATTGTGGTGAAACATCTGAATTAATAATTATACCTGTATCTATTATATCTTGTAATTTTATATCTCTTTCTATTACTATTAAAGCTCCAGTTTTTGTTTTTGCAAGCTCATTTACAGCAATAAGTATTTTATAAACATCTTCTTTTGCTTTTGTTTCTAAATCTTTCTCCATCCCAAAGAATTTTGTTAATTTATTAGTTCCTAGTTGTTCTAATGCCCTTCTTAGTTCTGGTTGGAATATTACAATTAATGCTATAACACCATAAGATAAAAATGATGTTAATATAAAATTTAAAATTTGCAAATGTAACACTGAACTTAATGCTGTTATTATTATATATAATGTTATTCCTTTTAATAATTGCCAAACTCTAGTCTTTTTAGAAGACTTAATAAATTTATATATGAGAAACACTACAATTGCAAGATCTATTATTAATGGAATTAATTTTATTGGATACTGATATAATTCCTGAACATATTCTACTATATTTTTTTGAAAATACGTATTTATATTTTCCATAAAGTTATCTATCATATTTTACTACTTCTATGTTAGAAATTTTCTAACATTTCTCCTTTTTTTATTTTTTATATTTTATCTTATTAAACATGCAACTAGAGTAAAGCACATTGAACCTACCATTAATCCAGCTAATATTCCAGCCATTACTTTCACAAAAATATTATTTCCTTTATTTCCTTTTGACATATTAATGCCCTCCTTTGTTTTATATCTACATAATTATATTAGCACATTATTCTATTTTTTTCAACAATGTATTTATTGAATTTTTCAAAAATCCTTTATTTTTTCCAAGTTTTATAGTATAATAAAAAACAAACAATTCACTATAGAAAGGATTTGATACAATAATGGCATATGATTTTAAGGAAATAGAACAAAAATGGCAAAAATATTGGGATGAAAACAAAACATATGCAACAGGAACAGATTACTCAAAAGAAAAGTGGTTTGGATTAATTGAATTTCCATACCCATCTGGTCAAGGCCTACATGTTGGACATCCAAGAAGCTATACAGCACTAGATGTAATAGCAAGAAAAAGAAGAATGCAAGGATATAATGTGTTATACCCTATTGGATTTGACGCATTTGGATTACCATCAGAAAATTTTGCAATGAAAAATCATGTACACCCTAAAATTACAACAGAAAAAAATGTTGCTAATTTTACAAGACAACTTAAATCAATTGGTTTCTCTTTTGACTGGGATAGACAAGTAAATACAACAGACCCTAACTACTACAAATGGACACAATGGATATTTGTTCAAATGTTTAAAAAAGGTCTTGCATATAAAACTACAATGCCAATCAACTTCTGTACAGGGTGTAAAGTTGGTTTAGCAAACGAAGAAGTTGTAAATGGAGTATGTGAAAGATGTGGAAGTCCTGTTGTTCAAAAAGAAAAAAGCCAATGGATGCTTAAAATAACAGAATATGCACAAAGATTAATTGATGATTTGGATGAGGTTGATTACCTTCCACAAATTAAAACACAACAACGTAATTGGATTGGAAGAAGTGAAGGTGCTGAGGTTAAATTCAGTTTATCAGATTCAAATAAAACACTAACAGTTTACACAACAAGACCAGATACATTATTTGGAGCAACATATATGGTTATAGCTCCTGAACACCCTATCATCAAAGAGTTAGCTGATTCTATTATAAATATGGACGAAATTGAAAATTATAAAACACAAGCAAGTTTAAAATCAGATTTTGAACGTGCTGAATTAAATAAAGAAAAAACAGGTGTTGAAATTAAAGGAATTAAGGCTATAAATCCTGTAACAGGTAAAGAAATTCCAATTTGGATTTCAGACTATGTTTTAATTACATATGGAACTGGTGCAATTATGGCTGTCCCTGCTCATGATACAAGAGATTATGAATTTGCAACCAAATTTGGATTAAACATCATTCCTGTACTAGAAGGTGGAGATATTTCAAAAGAAGCTTTCACAGGTGATGGAGCTCACATTAATTCAGATTTTTTAAATGGAATGAACAAACAAGATGCTATAAATGCAATGATTTCATGGCTTGAAGAAAAACAGATTGGTACTAAAAAAGTTAATTATAAACTACGTGATTGGGTATTCTCAAGACAACGTTACTGGGGTGAACCAATTCCAATGGTACATTGCGATTGCTGTGGATGGGTTCCAGTTCCAGAAGATCAATTACCTGTTACATTACCAGATATTCAGGATTATGAACCAGGTGAAAACGGAGAATCACCTTTAAGTAAATTAACTGAATGGGTTAATACAACATGTCCACATTGTGGAAAGCCTGCTAAAAGAGAAACAGATACTATGCCTCAATGGGCTGGTTCATCATGGTATTATTTAAGATATACAGATCCACATAATGATAAAGAACTAGCTTCAAAAGAAGCCCTAAACTACTGGACACCTGTTGACTGGTATAATGGTGGTATGGAACACACTACACTTCACTTGTTATATTCAAGATTTTGGCATAAATTCTTATATGATATTGGAGTAGTTCCAACTAAAGAACCTTATGGAAAGCGTACTTCTCATGGTATGATTCTTGGTTCAAATGGTGAAAAAATGAGTAAATCTAAAGGTAATGTTGTAAATCCAGATGATGTTATAGCAGAATTTGGTGCAGATACTTTAAGAGTTTATGAAATGTTTATGGGTCCATTTGACCAAACAGCTTCATGGTCTGTTGAAAGTATTAGAGGATGTGCTAAATTCCTAGACAGAGTATGGAATTTGCAAGATTTTGTTACTGATGGTGATACATATTCAGAAGAATTTGAAAAATTAATGCATAAATCAATAAAAAAAGTTACACAAGATATTGAAGAAATGAAATTTAATACTTGTATCAGTACCTTTATGACAATGGTTAATGAATTTTATAAATCTAAAAAAATTAATAAAGCTGAACTTAGTACATTAGTTCAAATGTTAAGTTTATTTGCCCCACATCTTTGTGAAGAAATGTGGGAAAAAGTTCTAGGTCACAACACAACAATTACATACGAAAAATGGCCTGAATATGATGAAGAAAAAACAATAGATGATGAAATTGAAATTCCAGTTCAATTTAATGGTAAATTAAAAGCAACTGTTTTAATTCCAATAAATTCTGATGAAGAAACTGTAAAATCCATTATCCATTCTAATGAAAATGTTATTGCCAATTTAGATGGAAAAAATATAATTAAAGAAATTTATGTAAAAAATAAAATTTATAATATAGTTGTAAAATAAATATTTTTTAAATAGAAAAATACCGTTTCCCCAATTAATAGGAAACGGTTATTTTTTTAAAAGAAATCAATCTCGATTTCTAAGGGCTCTTCATCTTTTTGAGAAAGTTGTATAACCCTTAAGTTACGCATTTTTTCTAAAAAAACTTGGTATCCACTACTTCGTGAATCAATATAGATACCATAATTTTTTCGATATACCTCCTCTTCATCTAGAATAAGTTCGCCTTTCGTTCTTAGGTATTCAAGCAACTGTTTGGGATTTTCAGCAATCACTTCACCATTCCGAAGCTTGATTGTAATGGGCCATTCTTTTTCCCATTGCTTTTCCAGCTCTACATTACCCTCTTCTATTGAAGAAATAATTATAGGCTCATACATTTCAACTTCGGAAACAAATTCGGTAATTTGTTGTTTTATTTTATCCAAATACCGATTTAGCCGAATTATCCTCTTTGCCTTCCACAAGCAAAATGCTACAATTACCAACGTAACAAGTTCCAACATTGATTATGCCCCTCCTTCTCTTAATTAAGAAATTGATGTTACTATGACAAATAATGAATTTATTATACCACATAATCCTTGATATAACAATAGTTTTATTTACTTTTTATTTAATAGTTAATCCTAAATACATGAATTGTAACTCTTATTTTTATCCGTTCACCAGAAAAATTATTAATCTCAGCTCCAATCAAAATAATATACATACAAAAATATACCCACATCATAGCCAAAGTTATTGTTGTTAAACTTCCATACATCACAGAAAATCCCTTAAACATATCTATATATATTGAAAAGAAAAACGAAATTACAAACCATCCTAAAGTTGCTACAATAGCACCCGGAATTTGTTTTTTTAGACCTTTCTTATGACCTGGTATAAACCTATACATTAATAATAATGCCAGAAATAACACAATATATATAACTGTTTTTGACATATTAATAACGCCAATTATTTGTGACGAAATATTAAATTTCCACTGCACAAATTCTAATATAGTCCCACCAAATACTGAAATTGTAAGTACTAATATTATTAATATTATAAAAATCACTGTACATATTAATGATTTTAATTGCATATAAAAATAATTATATTTTCTTTCTGTTTCATAAATATTGTGTAATCCCTTACACAATGCAAAAAATCCCTTTTCAGCAGACCATAACAAAAATATTGCAGATATAGAAATTGTACCTATTGATTTTGAATATACTTCTTGAACAATACCTATAGTTGCATCATTCATGCTTGCTGGAACAATATTTTGAATTATCGAAATCAAAGAATCCTTTGATATTCCAGTATATTGTATTAAAGTTACTATTAATATTAAACATGGTATAAAAGACAAAATCGTATAATATGCACATTGAGCTGTATATTCACTAATATGGTGATTATTTAAATTCTGTAAAAATTTTTTTGTGTTTTTTAAAATACCTTCCATTGTAGACAACTCCTTTTCACTATATTGTTTTTATTCCTCTATACACTTATCTATTATATATTTTGCAACATCTCTTCCACTCCTTGCAGCCCAAGCAACTGTTGCTTTTCCCCCTATAACATCTCCACCAGCAAATACATTTTTCATTGAAGTTTCACAATTTTCATCAACTTTAATATATGATTTATTATTACATTCTAAACCTAAATTATTAATTACATTTTCCTCAACAGTTGAACCTATTGCCATAACAACATAATCCATTTTCAATTTAAAATTACTTCCAACAATATCAATTGGTGATAATCTAGTTTCTCCCTTCTTTTGTATTAACTCAGTTTTCACGCATTCTATTTCTTCTACTTTATCTTTTCCAAATATTCCAATTATATTAGTTTGAAATAAAAAATTTACTCCTTCGTTTTTGGCATCCTCAATTTCTTTTCTCTCCGCAGGCATTTGTTCTTCTGCCCTTCTATAAATAACTGTAACATTTTTAGCACCCATTTTATTTATAGTTCTTGCACAATCCATTGCAACATTTCCACCACCAATTATTGCAACATTTTTTTCTTTATAATCTGGATGACAATTATTCTCTAACAAAGAATTTCCTCCAAACACTCCATTTAGCTTTTCCCCATTTATTCCCATTTTCCAAGGAATATTAGCACCTATTGCAATAAAAACATAATCATAATTATCTGATAATTCCTTTAACAACACATTTACACCAAGCTCTTTATTATATTCTACATTTATTCCCAAGCTTAAAATTTTATTAATAACATTATCCAAAATCTTTTTATCTAATCTAAACTCTGGTATTCCGTGTCTTAAAATACCACCCAATTTATCATACTTTTCATATATAGTAACTTCAAATCCATTTCTTGCTAAAAAAGCAGCACAAGTCAACCCTGCAGGTCCACTTCCCACTACAGCTACACTTTTACCATTTTTTTTACATTTAATATCATTTATATTACAACCATTTTGCACAACCATATCATTTATATTACAACCACTTTGTACATCCACATCATTTATATTATATCCATTTTGCACAACCATATCATCCATATTATAACCATTCTGTATAGCCATATCACCAATAAAAGCCTCTAACTCTCCTATATTTACTGGATGTGACTTAATACCTCTAACACAACTTCCCATACATTGACTCATATGAGGGCAAACCCTTCCACAAACTGACTCTAACACAGTAGTTTTACTTAATACTTTATATGCCTCCTCATAATTTTCGTTTTTAATATTTTTAATAAACTCTGGTATATCATTTCCCAAAGGGCAAGCTTTCTGACAAGGTTTAGTTTTGCAATTCAAGCAATATTCTGATAATTCATTTATATTCTCCATTTAAATTTCTCCAATCACACAAAATAATTTTCTTAAGAACAAAGTGCCTATTCCACGCTTTTCATCTACTATTTAGAAAACTCTTACATATAAATAAAACTCTTCTATAATATAAAAAAACAAGCATTATCATAATTTTATAATAACACTTGAATTCACTATATGTCAATCAACCTATAACATAATTACACTTATACCTATAACATGATTCCAACTATACCTACAGCATAATTACAGCTGTACATAAACCATACTCACTCTTTTCAACACGATATGAATGAACCTTATCACTATTGCAAACACTACATATCCCACAATCAAAAATATTTTCCTGTTTTACCCCAACATCACCCAATATTATTCTATTTATAAGCACAGTATCAATTTTCCATTTATTTTTTCCATCCTTAACACCTACATTCTCAATAATCTCATCCAGTCTACCTGTATATCCAAAATTTTCTACACACATATCCTTAACATCATCCTCAACCTCAAAATGACACTTTCTAATACTCGGACATATACAACAAATAATATCCTGTGGATTACAACCATACTCTACCATCATCTTATTCACAGCATTAACAGCAATCTTCTGAAAAGTACCTCTCCATCCAGAATGAACATTAGCAATAACCCTTTTTACAGGATCATAAAAAAGCAACAAAATACAATCAGCATTTGTAGTTGCCAAAATCATACCTTTCTTATCAGTCACCAACCCATCAACATTATCCAAAGCCTTATCATTTATCACAGGTCCCCTTTCACAATCCACCTCATCTATCACAAGTTTTCCTGTGCAACCAACCTCAACATCAACTCCCACACACCTAACATTTCCACTATGTTTCTGCACAGGTTTAACAACATTTCTATAATCAACTCCCAAACAATCACACAACAACCTATAACAATTTACAGCCTCACCAACCTCATTTTTACCAACACCATATCCACTTGTCCTATAATTCCCCGGAATCAATCCATAAGCATTATTCACCCCAAGCTCCAACAACTTTCTAAACTGCAAATACTCACAAATTCCCTTCTTAACATGAATCACCACATCATTACCCAAATTTTCCATAACATTCTCCCTCCACCAAAAATCAAAAACACACCAAAAAAATCAAATCACCAACCACCCTCGGAGAAAGAAATTTTTACTTTTGAAAAAATAAACCTCCGACCTGAGCCCCAAAACATTTAACCCCCGCCATTATCGTAACAACTCCCTCAAACACAGCACAACCCCCACCGCGTTTGAAGGAGGTTTATTTTTTCAAAAGTAACAAATTTTTTCTCTCGGTGCTACCCCCCAAAAAAACACTTTCAAATCACAAACCACATACCAAAAAAGAAAATCACCTCATCATCTCCAACACAACCTCTTTCTCCAAATTATTAATATAATTATACCCATTCCTACAATCTCCTCCACTAAAATTGCAAATCGACTTAAACCCACAATATTCACAAGGAGTCTTCTTATTCTTAACATTATAATAAGGCCTTATATCAATATTTCCACTCAATATCTCCTCAGATATCTGCCTAATCAACCTATTAGTATATTTTTGCAAATACTCAAACTGTTTCCTATTAACCACACTAGAACGATTATTACTCAAAGTGCCCTCTTTCCCAATATATGCCGGAATCACATCAGAAGAACCAGTTTCCAACTTCGTATCCATCATTTTTACTATATCCACATCTGCCAAAATTAATCCCTGCATTTTAAATTTTTTCCTAATTTTATCCTCTATCTCCTCATCAGTCAAACTTTTCTTAGACTTTATGGTAGGATCTATCAAATTAAAGTACAACACCCCTGCAGGCATTAAATCTTCCTCTTGGCATACAGCATCTAAATAAGTAATTAACTGTAACTGCAAACCAGCATAAACTTGATTCAAATCAATATTTTTGGCTGATGATTTATAATCAATTATTCTAACATATTTATCATTATCTAATTTAGCAATATCAATTCTATCTATCTTTCCTGTTATTTCAACCTTTTGCCCACTTTCTAGTTCAATTATTATTGGGCTATATTCTTTACCTTCCTTAAATTCCACTTCATTCCCAAGCACTTCAAATTTACTATATTTTAAGCTTTCTACTATATATTTCATTGATTTTAAAACAACTCTTTTTAACCTTGTACTAAGTGATTTATATTTAGGTGAACTTGAAAAAATAAAGTTTTTATTAAGATTTAGTTTTTCATCAATAATCTCTTCAACAATTTCATTAATCTCTTCTTCAGACAATTCCTTAATATTAAATGATTTTTCCCTAATCTTATTAAAAAAGTCATCAATAACATCATGCATAAATGTTCCTGTATCTATTGGATTTATTTTAAAATTGTCTTTTTCCGATAATTGTAATCCATACTTTAAATAATACGCAAAATGACATGCTTGATATTGTTCAAGCCTTGATACACTTGTATGAAGTGTATCTCCATACATCTTTTGAATATTTTTTTCATTAATTTTATCTGGTTTGTTTGTATAACTTAAAGCTTCCATTGCCTTTTCTAATTTATATTTCCACATAGGATTATTTTTATAATAATTATATACTTCAACCCATTCATCTTCTATTTCACCTGTATCACGATATTCACCCAACTTATTCAATAACTCATCAAATGTAGTATTTTCAATTAATATTTCAGATGTTTTTTCAATAATATCACTATGTTCCTCTAGCATTGGAAATATCTTTTTAATTTTTGATACCAATATAGACCCTCTTAAAGTCTTTCCTTCTGAATCTGATGATGAATAAGATAAAAACAATTTTTCTTCTGCTGTTGTAAATGCTTTGTAAATATTAAAATTATCCTCATATAAACTTTCAACCGTATTTCTTGCAAGTTCTACTCCATTTTCTTTTAAATATTGTCTATCATTATCATTGAAAAAACCTTCATTTTTATGAACTGTTGGAAACATTCCATCATTTAATCCTATAATAAATATTGCTTTAACTTTATGACTTCTAGACCTATCAACATCACCTATTATAACTTGATCTTGTGTTCCAGGAATCTTTCCTAAATCACTACTTGCAAGCCCTGTTTTTAAAATTTGCATATATTTATCAAAACTTACTTTTTCATTTTCAAAAACTAAAACAATTTCATCTAATACTCCCATTATAATTTTCCAACTAGTTTCATATTGTGTTGCAAATTCAGTTTGTCCTAATTGTTTTAATTCTTCTATCTTCTCCTCAAATTTTTTGTCTATTTCATTTTTTATTAAAAAATTATATAATTTTGTTGTAATAAGTTTTACTTCATTTGTACCTTTTAAATCTTCTTTAAATTCTAGCAATGGATTTACTATTATTTTTCTTAACTCTCTAAACCTTTGTATTTTTGCCTTATTCTCATCATCCTCATCTTTAAAATTCCATTCTTGTTTATACCATTTACTATTTTTTATTCCCCATTTTTGACAATAATTCTCTAATGCAAAAATTTCTTGTTTTGAAATATCTAGAAAACCTGTTTTTACATAATTGAAAACTGATTCATAAGACCAATTTCTCGCAAAAATTTCTAAAATTGATAATAAATATTTTACAATAATATTTTGATTTAAATCATTTTTTTCATCTATAAATACTGGTATTTGATATTTGTTAAATATTACTTTTACCAAATTTGAATATACATCTAAATTCTTAGTAATAACTGAAATATCTTTATATCTATAACCCTTTTTTTGCACTAATTTCACTATATTTTTAGCAATATCTTCTATTTCTGAATACTGATTATTAGCTAAAAATAATTCTATGTTTTCTAGTGTATTTTCATATCTTTTATATGGAACACTATATAAATTTTTTTCTAAATGTTTCAATTCAGCATTTTTAAATCTATAAGGTTCTTTTAGAAAAATAGGTTCATCTATGGTTATTTTTGCTTCTTTCATTAAATCTAATAAACGAGAAATTGTTAATTTATTTGAATAAAATACGTCATTTTCAGGAGCTATTGCTTCTTCAATAGAGTCTGAGCATATTGCAACAGTAACATCTTGTGCTTTATATGATAATTGTTTAATTATTTCATATTCTTGTTTTGTAAAACCAACAAACTCATCTATATAAATTAATGTATTATCAAAAATTGAAACATCATTAAGCTGATTTGCTAAACGTGTTAAATTATCATTTTCATCTATATATTTATTTTCTATAACCTTTTCAAAATCAGTATACACTTGCAACATGTCTTGCAGTTTTAGTTTTAAATAATCATTATCTGTTTCTTCCTTTATTTTGTTTAAATCATCAACTGAAACTCCATGTTTTTTAAACTCTGTAATTTGTTCTATTATTAAATCAATATTTTCTTCTGACTTTCCTAAAAATTTTAACTTACTTTTTTTAGTTGCCAATATATTATAAATAAGCATAGCTTTACCTGAGCTTGATAATTCAACCTTTGCTGTTCCTCCAACTTCTGATGCAACTCTATATGCCATTCTGTTGAAAGTTAAAACTTCTGCATTTATAATAGACCTATTTCCTAATGTTTCTAATAATTTTTTTTCTGCTGTAAATGAAAACTGTTCTGGTGTAATTATATAAATTTTATTTTCACAATTTATTTTTTTCTTTATTTCATTATACATATATGTACTTTTTCCAACACCTGATTTTCCATATATTAATCTAAAACTCATATATTTTTCCTCCAATAAAATAAATATTGCTGAGCAATACCACTTAAATTTCCAAATTTTTCTTGTGCTATTTCTAAAATTTGTTTTTTACTTACTTTAGTTTCATCTGTATTTTTAATATATAACTCATTCATAACTCTTCTAACCCATACATCTATTGGGAAAACATCAAACCTTTTTAATGTAGAAAATAATAAAATACAATCCGCAACTTTAGGTCCTACTCCTGATAATTTAAGTAACTCCTCTCTTACTATATTAGTATCTTTTTCTTGATGTAATTTTTCTAAATCTATTTGCTTTTCTAAAATCATTTTTGTAGTTTCATAGATTCTTATGTCTCTAAATCCTAATCCTAATTTTCTAAAATCTTCAACTGTTGCTTTGCTTAATTGATTAACTGTTGGAAAAGAATAATATTTTTCATTATTCCATATTATTTCATTTCCATATGTTCTACTCAATTTTTCAATAATTCCCTTTATTCTTGGAATATTATTATTTGCTGAAATTATAAAAGACATTATTGTTTCCCATAAATCTTGATTTAAAATTCTAATTCCTTCTCCATATTTTATACTTTCTAACATATAACTATCTATTTGGCTTAATTTAATTTTTATTTTTTCATAGTCAGTATTCATATCAAAATAAAAATCAAATAACTCTTCAATATTATCTTCCCCATAGCTTTTAACAATTAAATTATTGTTGTTTTGATGTATTTTTATAACATTATTTTTTACTATTCCTGTATAACTACTATCTTTATTTTCATTCCATCTAAAGCATTGGCCACATTCAAATATATCTTTTAAATTGAATGATTTTACATTTTTTAATTTTAATTCTTGCTCTTTCATAATACCTTTTCCTATAATATTTTTTATTTATTATATAAAACTATTATTAAAAAAACAATAGGACTAACTTTAGTTTTATAACTTGACATAATACTATAAATGTATTATAATTACTGTATTCGCAAAAGCAATATTACTCATAAGGAGGAGAGTTTTATGGAAGAACGGAAAGATACAATTACAACACAGAATGTTCTTGTAAACAGAAATGGCAAACAATATCTTTTTCCTGTTCCTAGATATAGGAACAAGCATAAGATGCTGAAGAATCCAAAGAAATCCGTTTTTGTCATCCTGCAGGCTGACTACATAAGCTGGCTTTTTGATTTAAGGAATCTCGTAGTTGCAAATTCATCTGAAAATTCTGTATTCCAGAAAAAAACTATTGATAAGTTTTCCCCTGGAATCAGTGCATTTCGCATTTGCAATACCCAAAAGGCTGGTGATTTTTCGCAGGTACAGGTATTTCACAGGAATCCGGATTTTAACTTACTCGCCTATTTTCAAAGTTCTCGTGATTTACAACCGCATTTCATCATTTTATATGATGTGAACTGTCCCAAAAATAGTACTATTATCTGGGGTAATACCACTGATTCGGATCTTAAGACCAAACGGTATTTAGTAAAAATCTATCAGGCACTTACTATTTACCTTCGGCCCTGGGACTATTCATGTGGCCAAAAAATATGCACAGTTTTTCCTTTTCCACTATTGTAAATTTGGTCAAACTCTCAAAAATAAAAGGATGGTTATTCCATCCTTTTATTTTTTACAAAATATTATACTACATTACTACTATAATCTCATTCACGCTTCCATCACTTTCTAATTTAATTCTTTTTTCAATAATATCATTTCCATTTAAAATAACTTTTTCCACACCATTCATCTTTCCATTTATATTTTCAATTTTAATATTATAAATACTAGTACCAAATTTATACCTAATACTATATTCTTTCCATTCACTTGAAATTGATGGATTAAAACTAATATAACCGTTTTCAATATTCATTCCTAAAATATATTTAATTCCTGCAATATACATCCAACTACTTGAGCCTGTATACCAAGTCCATCCTCCTCTTCCTGCTAGGTTACCGTACACCATATACATCTGCTGGAATTATATAAGGTTCTACTTTATATTTCATTGATGAAGCTTTGGTTCTTGAATGTTCTATTGGATTTATCATTTTGAAAAATTCAACTGCTTTATTTCCAAAGCCAAGCATTGCTTCTGCAATTATTACCCAAATGGCAGCATGTGTGTATTGCCCACCATTTTCCCTTGTTCCAGGAATATATGCCTTAATATATCCTGGTTCTAAATTTCCTTTATCAAAAGGAGGATCCAACAATTTTATTATTCCATTTTCTTTATCCACTAAATGATTTTCTAAACTTTCCATTGAAATGAATTTCTTATCATTATCAGCCATATTAGAAATAACAGACCAGCTCTGTGCTATACTATCAATTTTGCATTCATCATTTTGAATACTTCCCAATACTTTACCATTATCCATAAATGCTCTTTTAAACCATCTGCCATCCCAAGCATTTTTATTTAGTGCCTTTTTTAATTTTTCAATTATTTGCTTATATTTTTCAGATTTTTTTGTTTCGAAATCATTTATTATTTCTTCTGTTCCCGCTTCTACATTTTGGTTTTTATTCTTATTTTTATTTTCATTCTTATTTTCTTTTTCTACATTTACACCTTCATTTATATTCAAATTCTCACTATTGTTTTCCACATATTCACATATTTTCACAAATTTTTCTAGCACACTACATAAGAAAAATCCAAGCCAAACACTTTCACCTTTTCCTTTATTTCCAACAGTGCTAAAACCATCATTCCAATCACCTGAACCAATTTTAGGTAAACCATTTTCTCCAAGATTTAGCGATTTTTCAATAGCATTTATACAATGCTCATATATTGTTGCTTTTTTATCTGACTGTATATACATATCATACCTTTCATCAATTCCATCTGACAAAATTGCTCCATTTAAATAATTTGTTTCCACATCTAATATACTATAATCACCTGTGAATTCAATATAATCAGCTGTAACATATGGAAGCCATAATAAATCATCTGAAAATCTAGTTCTAATACCGCGATTTGTTTCATCATGCCACCAATGTTCTACATCACCCTCTATAAATTGATGTTTACTATGTTTTATTATTTGATTTCTAGTAATCTCTGGATTTAAATATTTAGCACTTAAACTATCTTGAAGTTGATCTCTAAATCCATAAGCTCCGCCTGATTGATAAAATCCTGTTCTTGATATTAATCTACTTACAATTGTTTGATACATAATCCAACCATTTAACATTAAATTCATTGATTCCACTGGTGTTTGAACTTGTAGTGTATTTAATAAATCAGCCCAATATTTTTTTACTATTTCATTTTCGTGAATACAATTATTTAAATTGCTATATTTATAAGCTAAATCTTGACATTCTATTTTGCTTTCTCCTGCTCCTAATACTATTGATATTTCTTTATCTTCCAAGGCCTCTAATTGAATTTCAAATTGTATTACTATTACATTACTAATTTTGCTCCATAATTTATTACTGAAATTATCTAAATCTAAACCTGTTGGATTACTAATATCTCCACCGCCAAAAAATTCCTTTTTGCTGCCTGTAAATGATTTTATTTGCTCATTACTTGAAACAAACACCATATTTTTATAATCTGTATTTGTTATATTTTTAGCAAAAATTGTGTTACTGTTTTTATTAAAATTAATGTCTAAGAATTCATTTGTTTTGATTTCATCTTCTCCTAAAACTGGTTTTAGATAATATACTAATTTTATTTTTCTTTTTCTTAATGTTTTATTTTTCAATTTTAAAATTTGAATTTTACAACTATCTTGTTTAGGAACAAAAACTTCTAACTCTTGCTCTATTCCACAGCTTGCATGATTAAATTTTGAATATCCAAATCCATAAGTTATATAATAATCATTTTCATCTGGCATTGGATTATAGCCAATAGACCATTTTCTCTTAGTTTCCTCATCTTTCAGATATATAACCTCAGAAGGTACATCTAAAATTTGATTATTTGACCATGCTGATATTCTATTTAACCTACAATTTTTATACCACGAATATCCACCATTTGTTTCTGTAACTAATGTTCCAAAATTATTATTTGCCATAATATTGCTCCATGGTGCAGGTGTATTATTTTCTTTATTTATTCTTAAAAAATATTCTTTTCCATCAGCTGAAAAACCACCATATTCATTATAATATAACAAATTATTATTTAATAATTTGTTTTCCTGTTTTGGTTCTTCTAATAAATTTAATTGTTGATTACTTCGCTCTATATATACTTTAGGAATATCATCTTCTATATCATTTAACTGTAAATTTAAATTTCCATTTTGAGCATTAAAAACTAATTTTGAATATATTGTAATTAATCGTATATCTTTATTTTTTATACCGTTTAAGACATATATTCCACCTTTTGTGTTAAGCATATACCCTAGTCCACTATTTAGAACAGTATCTAATATTGCATCTTTTACATAATTATTGTAATTTCCTTTTTCCTCGTTTAATATAACTAAATCTATTTCAATATTTTTTGTTTTAAAATATTCATAGGCTTTTACCAATTCTTCTATTACAGATATATCATTTATATTTTTTATTTTTACAAAAATTATTGGCACATCGCCTGAAATTCCATATTTCCAAAGTTCATTAATAGAATATATTTTATTATTGTCAGTATTTTCAAGGTTTCCATTATTTTCAATATTTCTCGCGTTCACACTATTTGTGTTATCTTCTTGTTTTGAATTAGAATCACATGAAAAATTTGTAACATTATTTCCCAAAATATAAGTTAATATTCTCTGATATAAATCTAGGTCTTTGCCATTTATATTTAAATACCTATTTTCTGCTTCTACCCTTGCTCTTGAAAGCTCAAAAACTCTTTTATTATTTTCAAAATTCATATATTTTTTTATTGTATTAATAACATATTCTTTATCTTCTGAAACACACATTATAAAATCTAGTTTTGTATTTTCTCTTGCTTTGATATTAATTGTTTTTCTCATAGCAATTATTGAGTCTGTTGTTAATTCTATTTTTTTACTAAACGGTTTAGAATCTTCTATTAGTTTAGGAATACCAAAATTATTTCTTTCTATAAGCTTTTCTTTACTAATCTCATATTCTAAATCACTTCCAAAATTAGCATTATCACCGTGTTCATCAGAGCATAATGTAACTGCCATAAAAATTTCTTTTTGATTTTCAGAACGTTTTTTTCTTTTCACTAAAATAACATTTAATTCTGGTATATATTCATATGTTAAAAACAAATTATTAAAAGCAGGATGTGCATAATCTTGTTCTTTATTTGATAATACTGGTTCTATAATGCTACTTATTTCTAATGTTTCATCTGTATTTCCTAAATTTTTAATTTCCAATCTTCGTATTTCAACTGAATCATTTGGGCTTACTGTAATTTTCGTGTTTGTTTCAATATTTCCATCAATCCTTATATATTTACATATATCAGGAGCGAAAGTTACAGTATATTTATCTGGTTTATCCATATTTCCATTATATATATTTGTCCATATTTTTTTGTTTTTTATATTTTTTAAATAGAAATAAATTCCCTGATCTATATCTGAAGTTTGCTTATATCTATTTACCAAATTATTTTTATATTTACTATAACCATTTCCTTTTTCATCTAATATTATTGTATAATTTTTATTTGAAATAACATTAAATCTCTCAATATCATTATTAATTTTTGTAAAAGTTTTTTCTGAATAAAAATCGTAATTATTATACTTAATTTTTTCTACTTTTTCCTTCTTTTCTTTTGTAATTATTACATTTTCAGGCATTTTTTCTTCTAATAAAATATTTACAGATTGCATTTCTGGATTTTTCATAAATCTTTTTTGCAAAATATTATTATTAAATAAGTTATTAATTGACAATAAAATTAATCCTTGATGATGTGCCATATATGTTTTTACTGGCACATATTTTTTATTTTTCTCTACTCTATTTGGAGTATAATCTATAGATTCATATAATCCATATTTTGAATTCATCCCCTGTTTTTCTAAAATTTTTATATTATTAATAACATTTTTCGGTTCTTCTGTAATTGCCAAAATTGAACCATATGATGACACAACCATCTCGTCTGCTAAACCTCTTTTTAGTCCTAGCCATGGTATTCCAAATGCTTTATATTGATAATTATTATTTAAATCTTTTAAATTAAATGCTGATTCAGAAATTCCCCAAGGTATGCCTAGTTTTTTAGCGTATTCCTTTTGACTCATTATCATAAATTTACATGATTCGTCTAATAAACTACCTGGATATTTTGGAATATTTATATTTGGCATTAAATACTCAAATGCTGTTCCAGACCATGATATTAGCCCTTTATATTTATTTAAAATTGTCAATGTTCTACTCAAATTATACCAATTTTTCACATCTATATCTTTTTTTGCAATAGCCACCAAGCTTGCTTGTCTAGCCTCTGATGCTAATAAATCGTAATATGAATCTGTTAATTTATTTTCTTCTATATCAAAACCTATAGAAAATAAATTATTTTTTTCATCAAATAATTTTGAAAAATCTGTATTTTTTATTATTTGTAAAATTATTTGACTTAAACTTTTACATATTTCATAGTTTTTATTTTCCGCTACTACGCCTTCTAAAAATTGATAAACCACATACAAATATCCAATAAAATTACCACTATCAACAGAAGAAACATATCTTGGATATAAAGGTTCTAAAGTTTCAATATTGTACCAGTTATATAAATGTCCATTCCACTTTGGTAAACCATTTACAGTATTAATCATTTTTTCTAATAATTTTATAGTATCATCTAATTTTTCAAAACCCAAATCATAACTTGAAATAACTGCTAGCATTCCAAGTCCTATATTAGTTGAAGAAGTTCTCATAACCACTTTTGGTTTTCTATCTTCTTGATAATTATCTGGTGGTAAATAATTTGTTTTTTCATTAATATATTCTTTAAAAAATAACCATGTTTTTTTTGCAATATCAAGTATATATTCTTTGTCATTTTTATCTAATAACTCTATTGGATTTTTTTCCTTTATTGGCTTACTAATATAGCATAAAATTATAGGTGCTATTAACCATAAAGTCGATAATATTAAAATTATTATTCCAAAAATTTCAAAAGTTGTTTGTGTTAATATAACAAATAATATTCCTATAATTCCACTTACTACATTAGGTATCATATTTGAATAATAAGATTTTAAATCATTTTTAGATTTTTTTTCTGCTTCCTCTGCAGTGACCCATTCTAATAAATGTTTTTTACTAATTATCATCCTATATAAGCTTGTAATACCAGCTGAAATAGACATATAAGCTTTATCTGGTAAAGTTGATATTGCAAAAAAAGCTTTAATCAAACTGTTTTTTACAGTTGTAGTATTTTTTATAAAAGTTTTTTGCCTAGTTTCTCCTTCTTTTCTAAATATTATTTTATTTACAATTTCTATTATATTTGGAATTAATAAACTAATTGTTAAAAATATTATAATTGGCCATATTTTTATTTTTGCAAACACTTTAGCTAATACTAAAATTATAATACTTAAAACAATTGAAACTTCTAGATTGCTTCTAAAAACATTATCTATTATCTTGTATTTGCACAATATATTTAATTTTTTGTTTTTCAACCAAGATAATATTTGATAATCTCCCCTTATCCATCTGTGACTCCTCTTTTTTGAAGCTAAATAGCTAGTAGGAAATCCATCCATAAGCATAATATCTGAGACCATTCCACATCTTAAATAACATCCTTCTAGTAAATCATGACTTAATACTGTATTTTCTGGTATTTCATTATTTAATACTTGTGAAAACACTTTTAAATCATAAATTCCCTTTCCTGTAAAAATTCCCTCTCCAAAATTATCTTGATAAACATCAAATATAGCATTTACATACGAATCTGTTCCACCTTGACCTGCAAAAATTTTGCTAAATATACTACGTCTTACTTCTAATAAGCCTATTCCTACTCTAGGTTGCAATAATGCATGACCATTAACTACCACATTTAAATTTTTATCTATTTCGGGTTTATTTAATATATGTGCCATAGCCCCAATTAATTCTAGACCAGAATTTAATACCAAGTCAGTATCTGAATCCAATGTTATTATATATTTCACAATCGTAGCCATATTTTGTCTACTAAAATTACACAATGTAACCCCTTCTTCAATTGTGGATTCTATGGAATTACATAGAAATGGATTTTTTATATTTCCAAGTAAATACTCGTTAAACTGATTTATTAAACCTCTTTTTCTTTCCCAACCTAAATAGCATTCCTCACCATCATTCCATGTTCTTTTTCTATATATAAAATTAAATTTATTTAATTTTTGTGGATTTTCATTTGGATATTTTTGGTTTAATTTTTCTATTTCTTCTAATCCTGTTTTTACTATTTCATCATCAAATTTTTCTGTTTGCTTATCACTGCTTGAGCAATCTCCTAATAAAGTAAAATATAAATTTTCGCTTTTATTTGCTATATAATACACTTCTAATTGCGCAAATAATTCCTTCACCTTTTCCTTGTTCTTTACTATTGTTGGTATAATTACCATGGTTGAACTTTCTTCTGGAACTCCATTTTTGTAATCTAATTTTGGTGTCATTTTTGGCTTTATTATTTTACTTAAAACATATTGTAATATTTGAGTTACTATAGTATGTGCTGGCACAAATGTTAGAATAAATATAATTATAGCTATTGCAAAATTTTTGTAATTGTTATACACATACAATCCACATAATAAACTTATCAAAATAGATGATATTATAACTCCTGAAACATATATTTTCATTTTTGTTTTAGGAGAAGTATTTTTTATTTTTTTATTACATAACTCTGATAACAATAATGTTTTTCCATCTGATATTAAATAATATCCTATATGAGATTTTTTTATTTCTGTACTATTCTTATTAGCTTTAGCCAATTCCAAGCATTTTTTTGCTATATATATTTCTGATATTTTTGTTTTTTTAGCAATTTTCTCAATAGCCTGTCTATAATAAGCTCTTGTTTTATAATCCATTTTTCCATATACATTAGCGGGATCTTTCTTTAATATTTCTTCAACACCGTTTATTTCTTCAAATATCTGTAAAAAATTAACTCTAATAATAGTGTTTATACTAGTTATAGAATTTCCCATTGACACTTTTTTTAATGCAATATCAAAATGCTCTTTTTGAATAATTTCATCAATTGTTAATCCCATTTTATCAACTTGTTCCTCCAAAATTGATAAAAAACTATATGCTTGTTTTCCATATTGTTTCAGCCTATATGACATATACTCTATAAATGGATATTTCATTTCTCCATTTACTTTTCCTCTTGTTGTATCTCTTGTTCTTATAACTTTTCTAGAATATTTGCACTTATTATTAAAAGATTCATATATTCTAGGTACATTTTTAAATTTTAAAATTTCCTTTTTTTCAACTAATCTTTCTATAATATTTTCAACTTTATATTTTTGTACTTGTGAAGAATAAATTTTTTCACAAATCATTCTAATATTTTCAATTAAAGCTATTTGTAAGAATATACCAATATTCCATATTTCTTCCATACTTAAATTTTTCTTACTTTGATATGCTTGTAATAAACTGCTTAAATTATTTCTATCAATTATACCATCTGTATACGCCACTATTTCACTAGCTAATACATAAATTCTTGCGAACCCTTTGTAACTACCATTTTCCAATCCTACAAAAGCAATATATTTTTTTAAAGGCATATCTTTTATAATTGTTTTAACAGTTTTTTCTATTATATAATAATTATCTAGAATCCACTCTCCTGCTGGATGTATTGGTAACCCTAGTTTTAAGTGTTCTGTTAAAAGATTGTATACTTTTGTTATATACTCAAAATTTTCTTTCACCCTTGGAATTGGATATGTTTTTTTATCTGATTTACTTTTCAAAACATTGTCTGATGCAAGTTTTGCCAAATAATTTTCTAACTGATATTTATCTAACAATACTCCTTTTATGCTTAATATTTTATATTTTTCCAATTTTTCCACCTCTTGCATATACATTTATTTTTTAGAAGTATTTTCTCCTAAAAGCAAAAATTTTATGCGCCAAGTGTAAAAATAAGGCAAAAGATTTGAATTAAGATAATCCAAATCTTTTGCCTTCATGTTCTTCACTAGTTTCACTAGGATGTACAACTTTTCCAAACATAAATCCATTGCATAATTTTTGTACTTCCATTAATACAATTGGCATTAATGAAATTACAATTGTACACAACCATTGTTTAGTTGTTAAATTTGTTAATTTAAACACTTCTGCCCAGCTTGGAACAATTACAACAATTATTTGCAATAATGCACCACCTAAAAAAGCTAAACATAAATATTTATTTTTAAATATACCTGTTTTGAAAATTGAATCTTCACTTCTTATATTAAAACTATGTACAAGTTCTAAAAGTCCCAAAGAGACAAAAGCCATTGTTCTAGCAACATCTAAACTATATCTTCTTCCTATGCTAAATGCTAATAAATTCAAAACACCAATCATTACACCTTCTACAATAATTTTTCCCCATAATCCATCTGCAAAAATACTTTTTTTCGGATTTCGTGGTTTATGGTTCATTATATCTTTTTCAGGATTATCTAATCCCAATGCTATTGCTGGTAATGAATCTGTAATTAAATTTATCCAAAGTAATTGAATTGCAAGAAGTGGTGAACGCATTCCTATTAATAAACCTAAAAAAATAGTTACAATTTCTCCTACATTTGTTGCAATCAAAAAATGTATTGCTTTTCGTATATTATTAAAAATTGTTCTTCCATATTTTACTGCTTCAACAATAGTAACAAAATTATCATCTGTAAGAATCATATCAGAAGCATTTTTAGCAACATCTGTACCATTTTGTCCCATTGCAATTCCTATATCCGCATTTTTTAGTGCAGGTGCATCATTTACACCATCACCAGTCATTGCAACTACTGCACCTGTTGATTGAAAGGCTTTTACTATTTGAGATTTATGTTCTGGTGTTACTCTTGCAAAAACTGAATATTTCATTATATTTCTTCTAAATTCACTTTCTGGAATTCTATCTAACTCAGCACCTGTAATTGAAATATCATTTTTCTTTAATATACCAAGTTCACTTGCAATTGCATTTGCTGTTGTAATATGGTCACCTGTTATCATTACAGTTTTAATTCCTGCTTTTCTACATGTTGCAATTGCCTCTTTTACACCTTCACGTGGAGGGTCTATCATTCCAATTAAACCTGTAAAAATTAAATCATTTTCTATATAATTTGACTCAATTTTACTAGGCAATACATCAACATCTTTGTAACCAACAGCTATTACCCTTAAAGCCTGTTGTGCCATTTTTTCATTTTGATTTTCTATCATTTTGCTAATTGATATATTTATACTTAATATTTGATTATTCCCATAACATTTACTACATCTTTTTACCAAAACATCTGGAGCACCTTTTGTAATTATTCTATATTTATTTCCTAATTTATGTATAGTTGTCATCATTTTTCTTGATGAATCAAAAGGAATATCATTTATTCTCTCATATTGATTATATAGACGTTTCTTTGTTTTTCCTAGTTTAAAACATTCATTTATAATTGCAACCTCAGTTGGATCACCTGTAACATTTGCTTTTCCATCTTCATAAGATATTTGTGCATCTGTACACATACATGCTAACTCTATTGTTTGAGTTGTATTTTTATTTTGCTGATATGTGGAATATGTATTATTAGGTGTTATAGATTCAGTTGGAGTTGCTACACATACCACCTGCATTTTATTCTGTGTTAATGTTCCTGTTTTATCTGAACAAATTACAGAACTACTACCCAAAGTTTCAACTGCCGGTAATTTTCTAATAATACTATTTTTCTTTGCCATTTTAGTAACACCAATTGATAAAACTATTGTTACAATTGCAGGTAACCCTTCTGGAATTGCAGCAACTGCCAAACCTACTGAAGTCATAAACATTTCTATTGGTGATATTCGTTTAATTAAACCTATAAAAAATATTAAAACACATATTCCTAAACATGCTATTCCTAAAGTTTTTCCAACTTCAGCCAATTTCTTTTGAATAGGTGTTTCTGGTGATTCATTATTAATAATCATTTTAGCAATTTTACCAACTTTAGTATTCATTCCGAGTTTCTGTTACAACAGCTTCACCATGGCCATTTACAATAACAGTAGTAGCAAATACCATATTAACAGTATCACCTAGAGCAACCTTTTGGTTTAAAACAACACCAGCATTTTTCTCAACAGGAACAGTTTCACCAGTTAAGCTAGATTCTTCAACTTTTAAATTGTAAGCATTTATCAACCTACAATCAGCTGGCACAAAATTTCCCGCTTCTAAAACAACAATATCCCCAGGAACTAACTCACTACTTTTAATTTCTCTAACTCTTCCCTCTCTTTTCACTTTAACTCTAGGAGCAGTCATTTTTTTCAAAGCCTCTAAAGATTTTTCTGCCTTAGCCTCTTGCACAATTCCCATAATAGCATTAAAAACCACAATTGCAATAATAATTATAGAATCCAGATAATCATTTGAGCCTTCAACTTTACTAATCACAGCCGATACTATTGAAGCAATAATTAAAATGATAATCATAAAATCATTAAATTGTTTGAAAAACTTTACTAACAAACTCTCTTTGTGTTTGTCCTCTAATTTGTTTTCACCATATTCCTGAAATCTTTTTTCTATTTCTTCATTTGTTAATCCATATTGATAGTTTGTCTTCAATTTTTGCTTAACTTCACTTAGATTTAACGCTTGCCACATAATCAATCTCTCCTTTGTTTTTCATATATATTATATGCTTGTCTTAAATTGTTTGTATTATATTAATATATATGATATATATGTGGACTTTATTACTTTAAATTTATTATCAAGCAATAATTTTATACCCAAACTCTCCCTTACTTCCCCAAAAATCACTATTTCTCCCACATTCCA
>UMJX01046588.1_pt1 | contig 34817 bp, 28 predicted proteins | sample 1966131 | NCBI WGS metagenome assembly UMJX01 (sample SAMEA4836162, study PRJEB28245) | human gut metagenome | biome: gut microbiome; material: fecal sample | place: Denmark | collected 2008 | reverse complement strand
CTTTAATACAAACAAAAATGAGAGCTTTCGCTCTCATCAGGGGGGCGAACAACAATGGGTAGATTACACCTATAAAGTCCCTTTAAAATCAACGCTTTTAATACATACAGTTTAAAAAAATACTATCTTGCACAGCAAAATTTAACCAAATTGTTGTGCAGAAACTGTGTAGACAATATAAAAAGCATATATAGGATACGTAGCTATATATGCTTATTTTCTGTACATTATTAAATCAGGTCTTTTCAAGTTGTCAACAAATTCTGATTCTATTCCCTTTTTTGCTTCACCTTTTGAATTGTGCCTTATACTATTAACTGCCATTATTACTGCTTTTCTTGCTCTTGTTAATGAAACATAATGAACACATTTATCTTCATTTATATCTATATAGCCACCATTTTTAAAGTCAATTTTGGGTAAGATATATTCATGTAAATCTAGTATAAAAACAGCATCAAATTCTAAACCTTTTGATTTATGTATTGTCATAATATGGACTTTTTCAAGATCCATAGGCTTATATGTAACTAAATAATTATCATTATTTAAAGTATCGATTATATTTGATAAATCAATATCTCCACCAAAAATATTTTTTGTTAAATTTAACATTTCATCAATTGGCAATACTTCTGTATTAAAAAAATCAATTTTGAAATTAATAATTGTATTAACATAATTTTGATATTTCCTTTTATTAATAACAATTGCTTGATTATCCAAAATGTTTTCGGGATATAATTTTTGGGAGCCAGAAATATAAATTAATAGGTCTCTAAAAAATATTTCGTAAGATTTACTACTTTTATCTATAGGAGTTTCGCAAAAATAAATTGTTGGAGTTTTCATATAGTTAAATAACAAGTTAGCCGTACTATTATTACGACATAAAATGGCTATTTCATTTTTATTATTAATATTAAATTTTGATAATAGTCTAGGAATTAGATTATCAATCCTATTAGCTAATATTTTTTCGTCGCCAGTTATATTCCATTTATAAACTCTTTTATCATCACATATTTCATATTTTTTTTGAGGAAATAAAAATTGATATGCATAATTAATTATTGAAGGATGAGATCTATGGTTAATAGTCAACCCAAATGAGTTAAAATCTGATAATTCTGATAATTCAAGCAAAAATTTCGGACTACTACCACTATAGTTAAATATTGATTGATCAGGATCTCCAACGGCTACTCCTATTATCCCTAATCCTACAATTTTTTTGAAAATTGTATGTTGCAAACACTCACAATCTTGATATTCATCTACAAAAATGTATGCGTATTTTGCCTTTATATATTTTCTACAAGAAATTGAATTGTCAAATACATAATTTGCCAAAAAAGGAATCTCTTCTAAAATAATTAAACCATCCTTAAAATATTTAGCCAAATATTCAATTTTTTCTTCTTCTTTCAATTTTTCAAATTCAATGCAATCAAAATCATTACGAGAAACAACTTCAACTTCCTTATAATAATTATATAAATATTTTGCAAATGGAATAATTATTTCTGATAAATAAAAACTATAAATAGTCCCAAAAAAAGAATTATGTAAATCAGCTGATATATTCATGACTCTACCCTTTAATTCATTACTTGCTTTGTTTGTATAGGATATTGCTATCACTCCTTGATATTCATCTAATTCAGAGAGAATTTTTTTTATTTTATATGTAATTGTAGTTGTTTTTCCACTTCCAGGTACTGCAATAACAACAATATTTCCTTCAGCATTAATTATATCAAGCTGTTCCTTAGTCAAAGTAAAATTATTCATTAACTTTCCCAATCAACCAATCTATTGGTTTATAAAAATCGCCAATATTATCTCGTGTGATATTTATATTCTTAATTTCATCAATAAAATCATACATGTTTTTTGCTTTGCTGTTTTGTAGATATTTAACAAACTCATCTTTGCCATTATAATTTTGCTTAATATAATCTGATAAAAAGTCAATGTTAGACAGATCATTTTCCAAATCTTTTTCAGAAATAAATAATCCCTCATCCATAAAATCTTTTTTATATTTTTGATACAATTTTAAAGATTCGCTACTTAATTTTTCAGTATTTAAATTAGAGAATTCTTCTTTAGAAATCCAATCATTCTTCATTATTTTTTCATTATGCAAATCAATTAATCTGTTAATCCCTGAATAATAAATTTTTTTGTTTTTTGAATTAATTACAATATCATTATCAGTTCTTACTGCATAAGGGATTGATAATCTATCTAATAATTTTGCATAAGGCTTAAATCCTATTCCATCTACTGGAACTATCATTATATTATATTTTTCTAAATTAATATCAAGTTTGCTAGAAATATATTTATATATCAAAAGTTCAGAAACACCTTCTACTAAAAAAACTCCTGATGAAAAGAACATAGAGCCAGTGATTAAATTGTATCTATATCCAAATTTAATTACATCATCTTCTAACTCTTTAGAACAGCCATTGTTGGATACTATAGTTTTTTTATCCTTAGTATATGAAAGTTTAACTATAGAAAATGGATTAAATTCTAAAACAACTTGAGGTGAGTGACTGGTAACAATTAATTGACTATTTATTTTTTTTAAAAGTTGTCTAATCGTCATTGACTGAAGTGGAAAATGTAAATGTGATTCAGGCTCTTCTAAAATAAAAATAACAAATTGTTTTGAATCATCATATTTTTCATTTTTTTCTTTTATCCACATTGACATATATATCTGATTACTTCTTCCATCACCACCAATATTAACATTTTTACCATCAACCTGTGTTATTAATTCAACATTATCCATTATTTCATTTGTATCATTGTAAGAAGAAAATTTAATATCAAGATTATCATTATGAGAAGACATTTCACTTAATTCTGATTTTATAAATTCTGTAGATTTACTAATATAACTTACATTTTCCACTTTTTGATTTAAATAATTAACTTGTTTGCCAATTTCTAATATCAAATTGTTGTCATCGTCAATTTCTTTTGAATTTCTTTTTTGCTTATACGAATTAATAATGTTAGCTTTTGATTTTTTTAAAAAACTTTTTAATTGTCTAGTACTATCAAGATATACACAGTTTATTAAATTAATATATTTATTTCTTCCAGGAATTTCATGAAAACTTTCTTTATCTTCCTTTGCACTCATAAAGAATTTAAATTTTTCTTCTGAATTCTTATATCCTTTATACATTAAATACATTTTACTATCTTCAATATCTTGACCTAGACTAGCATAAATAAAACTTTCAGAGTTTTCACTAATTTCTGAAAATTCTAAAATAATTGTAATTTCCTCTTCATCTGAAAAAATATTAAAATCTCTTTCTTCTGGCTCTAAATCTAAATATGATAAACTCTTATCTAGCAAAATTCTTATCGCCATCAATAGATTAGTCTTTCCAACATCATTTGGGCCAATAATAATTGTTTCATTATTTAAAGAAATATCTTCATCAAAAAAATTCCTATAATTTTTAATTTTTACTCGGGATAATTTCATAATAAAGTCCTCCTACAACAATTCTAAATATTTATTTAACATTTCAATTTCTAATTCATTAACTAATTTAACAAAATCTGTATAATCTCCAGTAGTATGTGCTTTATCCAAAGCATTATAATATTCTAATCTTTTTTCTTTTTTTACAATTACTGGAAGATATCCACTATTCATTAAAGATAAGTTCATAACCAATCTTGAAGTTCTACCATTACCATCAACAAATGGGTGTATCTTAACTAATTCTCCATGCAATAATGCTGCTCTTATAATTGGATGATATTTTTTCCAATCTTCATAGTTAATAATTAATTTTTCCATTAATTCAGGAACAATTAAATAATCTGGTGGAATATGTGTAGCACCTTTTATTTTTACATTTTCATCTCTATATTTACCAACGTTATCATCATCTATTTCTTTTAATACTAATTGATGAATATTTTTAATATTCCATTCTGTGATTGGTTCTTTATCTTTAATAAGATCATCTAAAAATAATATTGCTTGTTCATGATTAATAGCTTCTAAATGTTCTTTTAAAGATTTACCCCCAACTGTAATACCTTCTAAAACAACTTGTGTTTCTCTTAAAGTTAAAGTATTTCCTTCTATACCATTACTATTATAAGTCCACTCTAAATTTATAGACTCTTTTAAAGATTTTAAAGTTTCTTTTGATATAGGTCTTTTAGAATTTAATTCTTTATTTAATTTATCAACTTTATCAAAATAATTATCAGGTAAATCAAATTTAAATTCAGTATTATCTAATTTAACACTTCTTTTATCAGCTGGTTTATTAGCATTAATAGGAATATTCCAATTGTTACCTACTTTAACAGCACCTTCAATTCTTCCATCTTGTAATAATCTTCTAATTCTTCTTTCACTAATATTCCATTTTTGTACAGCTTCTTTTGTAGTCATAAATTCCATAAATTTCACCTCTAAATACATTATACCGTTATCGGTACAATTTGTCAATATATTTATACCGTTATCGGTATATTATTATAATATTCAATAAATATATTTTAATACAAAAAAGCATATACATATGTATATACTTATTAATTTTTCATTTTATTTTTTATAATAATTACATCATCTTTTAAAGTATAATCCTTCATGTTCTTTATTACTTTATTTTGACATTCTGGACTCCAATATATTTTAAGATGATTTTTAGACCTAGTTATTGCAGTGTAAAATATATTTTTAGTAATTAATTCTTCGGACTCATCAGAAATAATAATTTTAACGGAATCAAATTCTAAACCTTGTGATTTATGTATAGATGTAGCATAAGAAACCATGAAAGGAACAACATAACTTACTTCATCATCTTTATCATCATCATCTTTTCGTAATACCTTAATTTCTATAACCGATCCATCATCTTTCCTAGAAATAACTTTAATGTTATTAGCAAAGGCATCAAAATCAGAAATTCTTCTTTCTACAAACAATTCAAAAGTTATGTTACCTTCATTCTTTTCAATTTTTAGAATTTTTCCTTTAAGATTGTTATATAAAACATTAGAAAATCTCCTTACATCACTAAATATAATCGGATCTCCAACCTTATATGTATTTATTCCCCATTCTATTGGTTCATTTTTATTTGTCATCTGCAAATATCTATTTATATTATTAATCCCATATGGGCCATCATAATTCAAACATAGAACAATTTCTTCATCTTCTCTATTTTCAAATATTGATTCGCTTAATATTTCTGAATAAGCTTCATCAATTGTTTTCTCGGTAATGCCATCATCTAAATTTCTTACTTTAGACCATAAATTCTTTAATCCATGATTCGTAGTTCGAAAATTTTCAGTTAGTTCATATGAATTTTCAGGAATCAATTCCTTTGCAAATCTAAACCAGTTACCAAACTCAATTGCTTCAATTTGATATATATCACCAACTAATAGTAAGCAATCATAATTGTTTTTCTTTAACATTTGAAGCATTATATCATTCTCTACCATACTACACTCATCTACAACAACTAAATCATAACTATCTCTTATAGAATCATCAATAAATTTATCAACAGTATAAAATTCATAGTTATCCTTTGCTTCTTTACCAACTCGAATTTTAATATTGTTTAAAGCAGCATTAGTTTTGGCTAAAAAAGCAATTCTTTTACCATCAAATATTTTAGACATTATTTTAATCATTTCAGTTTTACCTGTTCCTGCAGAGCCATATATTAAACCAACTTTTGAATTAATATATATTTTTTCAGAAATATTTTTCTTAATACTATCAGTAAATTCATAATCGCCAAAAACCTCAAACATATCATACATATTTTTATAATTAGAATATTTTTCATTAGTTTTACTTTTTAAAACATCTATAATTTTTATCGTACTTTCTTCAAATCCTCTTATATAGACTTTATTTCCAATTGTTTCTAAATATCTATCTGTATGTTTATAATAAACGCGCTTATTAAATTCTTTTATAAGTTTTTTACCATCTTCTTCATCATAACCTAATTCCTTAAAAGAAAAATAAATTCTATTTGTTGAATTGCATAAATCATTTATCTTTCTTCCAAAGAACTCATGTTCTCTATTTACTGGATCAATTATTTCAAATAAATCTGATATAGATATTTTATGACCATTTAATGAAGAGGCATATGGCATAGTTTCAAAAACATTACACCCATACTCTAAATATAAATCTGATAGTATTTTACATTGCCCATCACATATTTGATCAATAACTACAGAATTTCTCAATAAGTGTATTAAGTACTTTAAAACATTATGACCCGGTTTATTGTTAACAACAATATTTCTTATCATTTCAAACAATTCAAACAAATGATGAGTTTTACAAACTGATGACTCTTGTTTAATTCTTTCAAATTCTTCATCGCTTAAATCCATAATATGGTTTAATGTCCAGCGATTATTTTTTAATAACTGCATAAAATACTCATATTCATTTGCTCGATACGATACTCTTTTATTTATACCAAATATTTTATATAAACTATTTATTTCTGCAGGTTTAATAAATATCTCATAATTATTAATTATCTTGATTTCCACTTCTGATTTAAATGATTTTATATTTTTCTTTACATAGCTTATTTTAATAGCATAATTATCTGGAATTCTTACTGGAGAATAGAAAATAATTCTATTAAATTTATTAACATAGTCGGTAGCTGGTGTTAATGTTAATTCATAGAAAACTCTATCTTCTATTGCGACAGGTTTTGTTTTTTTAATATAATATGCGTTACCTAAAACTCGTTCACTATTATCAAATTTTACTTGAATTAACTTATTATATATTTCTTTATAGTAATCATATAAAGATGGGTCTATTTTAAACATAGGAAATTTATATAAATTTGTTAATATTTTTTCTTTAAACAAATCAAAATAATATATTTTTAGACCAACAAGATACTCCTTATATTTAACCATTAATCTAATTGAGCCATCCTCACTATAACTATTATGTGAAGGTCCAATTTCTAATAAGGCGTGAAAGTTCTTTAATATTTCATGCTTATATAAAGATTTAATATACTTAATAGCAAGTCCGTTATTCACATGATTATATTCTACATAATCCTTCTTGTATTCAACAACATATACTTTAAATGCTATATATTCTACCAAATCTCTTAAACTCTTTATAATATTTTGAGACATATAACCTCTATTATCAACGGAATCATCTATATTTTTTTCTATCTTAATATTCAAATCATTAATTTTTCGATTAATAAAGTCAATACTTTCATCCATATAAATCCTCCTAAGAATAAATAATCATATATATTATAGCATAAAAAAACATATATAATTGATTTTATATATGTTTTTTAACGTATTTAATAAATATGTTAAAATTTTACTATTTTTTTAACATATCATGACACTTACGACACTTGTTTCTAGGGGGTACCCTCATACATTTAAGTGACGCAAGTGACACAAAAAATCATTTATTAAGCCCATCAATAATGGAATCTACTAATTTATCAGTATTAGCTTTATCTTTGTGTAGATAACAATCTATCAAGAATTTAGTATCCATTAATAATAATGCTATTTTTTTATGTGAAGATTCACTAGATTCATTATTTCTGGCTTTACTTTCAGCATATCCTATATAAACAAAATTTTCATTCAAACCAAATCTATTATCTATTTTATTATACGGAACAATAAATGCATTATATATTTTATCTGTATCATACTCTAATGGTTTATCAAAATTATGTGGATTACTACAATAATCACCATACGTAATTTGCTTGTCTATATCTTCAGCTCCAGGTAATTTTCCATTATCAATTACAGCGTATTTATAGTACTTAGAATCAATTATAAATAATTCTCTCTTATTTTTTCTTTTTATTATTGTATCAGGTCTCATATAAGGATCAGACACTTTTTCTGGCAAATTTACCCATTTTAGTTCTGGTCTATAATTATTTATTAAATCATTACCAAATACCGAATCAGCCATTTTCTCCCAAGCATGATTATAATTAGTAGTTAATATATCATTAACACTCTCCGCAGAATCATTTTCAAACTCACTTTTTATAATTTGTATCATATTATTAAGCAGTGTCTTTTTTCTATCATTAAAGGATTTTCTTAATTCGTCATTCAATATTTGAATATAATAATTTTTATTTTTATTATCATAGTTATAATCTATTTTTTCTATATCACCGAATAGCCATCCAATTTGTTCAATACTATGATTAATGCATAATGCATGTATTTCAGTGATTATATTATCAATAGTTCTCTTTTTATCCACATAAGGATTTAAATATATAGCGCCTTGATTCGAAAATAATGGGGTTGTAGAAAAAGTTCTTTTCCAATTCGTTTTTCCGCGTTGAGACTGTATATATACCTTTTCTTTCTCATTATATAAACCATTACTTATATAATCATTTAAAATCCACAAATATGCATGAATTGGAAAACCTGTAATATTACCAACTTGATTTTTATAATCATCATCAAAATCTTTAATTTTCGTTAAAGACATAGTTGATAAAATATCAATTACGGATTTCCTTTGAAGATTTGGAAAGTCATCTGATGGAATATTATAGCCAAGAGGGAAAAATATAGATATTTTATCTTTATCAAATTTTATACCGACTCGTCCAAATTCATCATCTATGCAGCTTTTACAAATCCATATTTTCTTATTATTCATTGTTATCTGTGTCTTCCTCAAAAATTATAAACAAATCATTGAATACCTTTAAGTTTTCGTTTTCAAATCCAACAAGTAAATCATCTAATGTTTTATATTTAGGATTAAACCAAGCTTCTCGATTAAGCTTAGCTACATCATCCCATAAATACATTAAAACCTTTTCAGCAAAAGCTTTTTTGACATCATCAATATTATCATATGCTTCTGTAGTGCCATCACTCTTGATTAAATCATCAGGCCCTACAAAATACTTACCAATTTGTTTATCTTCAGCATTTACTCCGTAAGCATTTTTTTCAAATATTTCTTCATTTATTGTTTCAATAAATTTTTTCCAAGTAATATCATCTGATCCAGGTATTAACATAGCTTCTAATTTTTTATCATATTCATCATTTTCATCAAATCTATTGGAAATTTTTTCAAGTTTCCATCTTCGTTTAAACGCTGTATCAAGTGTATATACATTTTGATCACTTGTATTCATTGTTGCCATTAACCATAAGTTAGATGGTATACTAATTTTATTATCTTTTAGTTTATATCCATTATTATTAAAATATTGGATTATAAGATCATTACTAATCTCAAATTCGCTAGAACCATCTTTTTTACGGTCTAATAATTGAAATACATCACCAAATATTGCAGAGGCATTACCTCTATTAATTTCTTCTATAATTAAACAATATTTTCTTGTGGGATTTATCATAGCATCAAATAATATTTTAGTAAAATATCCTGGTTCAATTTCATAACTGATTTTACCATTTTTATCTACTTTAGGTACAACTAATCCAATAAATTCACCATTTGTATAATCAGGATAGAATGTAGTTCTTACAAAGTCAAATCCTTCATTTTTACAAATATTTTTAACTTTATAACTTTTACCACAACCTGGAGCACCATAATATATAACATTAATTCCTCCAGTTACTCTATTTGTATCATCTATTTCTTTTAAATCTTCATTAGCTATATTAGTTTCTTCAATAATTTTAGGCATTTCATTAACTGTAACATACTTACTAATTCTCATAGCATTACTTAGTTCTACTTCTAATGACGCCGGAATGTTTGCATACTCTATAATACTTTTATAATTATAGTTATTCTTCTTAATTAAACCAGCATATTTAATCCCAAACAAATATAAAGATGAAATTTTTGTTTTTTCTTCGGCATTATTATATATTTTTCCTAATAAAGCACCTAGTTCTTGCTCAGAATAATGTTGCACAAACTCAACTTTTGCTAAAGCTGCTGCAATCTTCTTATATTTTCCCTCTTGTTGATTAAGGAAAGTTATAATAGTTTCTAAGGGTGTTCCATTATAAATTCCTTTATTATCAAAAGTATTAGTACTAGATACTAATCCAAACGAATTAAGTACAGTTGAAGCTAAGATTCCTGTATTATTATATCCATTTGGAAAATACTCTTGATCAATATTTACTGCTGCCTTACCACCAATTAAATACTCTCTTAAAACATAAGATATATATTCTTTATCAAATGGTAAAGCATTAATATTATCAATTCGATTCTCTAACATTGGCAAATTTAAATTCATATTATTCAACTCCTTTTCCTATAATATAACCATTTAAATTATTGATAACATAATCAAAATCAAATTCTTTTAAATAATCATTCTTTTTTTCATACTTAGTTTTAGCTCCGCGCACATTAACAGATATCATACTTGGATTATACAATCTCTTATAATTAAATGTAAATTCACGAGATACCCAAGGTTGTTTGTTAATAAAATTCATGACATTCATTATATATTGTGTATTTTGTTTAGCCCATTGATCATGCGTGTCTGGATTTCTAACACTGCCGTTTAATCCACACAAACATCTGTATATTTCATCAATATATTGTTTTTTTTCAGCATCTGTATCAACCTCACAAAACTTTTTATATGATTCCAAGCATCCAGAATTTTTAATTGTAAAATAACATAGTAAGTATGTATAAATATATGCGTTTTCCATCTTATCATCTTTAGTAATAAAATTAATAATGTTTGGATCAATAATCTTTATTGTTCTTCCATCTTTTTCTACTACATGTGAATATTCTAATAAACTAATGGTTTCGTGATAATAATTTAATATTCCATCGTTCTTATCAAGCAATTGCCATTTTTCAGCAATATAATCTTCTAAAGTAGATTTCCAATTTGAATAATCAAATATATTATCAATAGAATACTCTTTAATAAATTTTGATATGAAATACACTGTGTCATATGCGTATGATTTATCTGATAGAAATTTACCATCAGAATAATTTGAATCTTTTAATCTATCATATATATTAAAATTCATAATTCACCACTCCTATATAATATAAAGAATTTTTATCTATATTAATTGTAAATTTTGATTTGCTTTTAACAATTGAATAGTATTCTCTGAATTCATCAGTTGCATAAATTGATAAATCAATTTTGTTTATATCTATATTGTCAATTTTAGGATATAAAACAGCGATAGAACCATTTACAATTACATTCTTTGGCATCAAAGCTGCTCTTAAGTTATAAGTAAAATTAGGCATTATAATTGTATTTGAATTACAATATTTATTACAAATAAACGATGAAGGATCATCAATATATTTATCATATCCATCAATGTGAACAACTGAACCATCATCAAGTATATTTTTAGATTTTACTACCCAATATTTACCATTTGTTTTTAAGTACTTATTTGTAATTTGTCTATCTCTGAAAAAATCAAATACATCCAGTTTTAGTTTTTTTATATATTCATCAAAAAATGAGTTTCTATATATCAACCATAATCTATCATGATAAATATACTTTTGTGGAACAATTCTTAGTTCATTATTTCTTTTATTAAAAATATTTGTATTATCACATTTGTCTTTTGTAAAATGTATAACTAGTATTTCAATAAAAACTTTTTTAAATGCATTCACTCCATAATCTGTGATAGAAACAATATTATAACTTTCATATTTTTTTCTTAACGAATCAAATTCTGGAGTCATGATAAATGTTTTTGGCAAAACCATAATTATATTTGTACTTTTGTTATATATTTTTTCAAGGAAAACTCCATAAATATTTTCACAATCAAATTCTATTTTTTTCTTATAATTTTTTTTAGCTTTTGAGTCTAGTTTAAAAAATGGGGGATTCCCAATAATGTAATCGTAATCATATTTGAAATTATAATCAATAAAATCAATGTTAATTGGATTAATAATTACTCGATTAGGATCTAAATTATATTTTTTTAATTCACTAACTGTATCATTTAAAACATCTTTATTAATATCAACAATATCCAAATATATTTTTTCAGTATTATAGAATTTTGATATTATAGGAATTAAGAAATTTCCTCCTCCTACTGATGGTTCTAGTATTCTTACCGATTTTTTATCATATTCACTAATACTCTTTAGGCAATCGTAAATAACAGATTGAGGTGTATAAAATGAACCATTTTCTTTAGCTTCCTTAGTACTATTCTTTTCTTCGTTTATATACGATCTAATATAAAGATTATCTTTTATATTATCTTTGCTCTTTGTTGTGATATATTCATTGAAATCAAACATATCATTTATATTTTTAGCTATCTTAGTCATTATTTGAGTTGGAACAGCTTCTCCAATACATCTTCTTATGTTTAATTCATTTTTTTTCATAAATTCAATTCGATTTTTTATGATTTCACTATCATTAATATCTTCAGCAACCCATCTAAACGAATCAGGTATACTCATTACTTTCATTAATTCTCTAATTGATAAAACTCTATCATCTCTTGGATGTATAGTATCCATTGCTGCTAATTGATCATTTCTAGTTGCTACACAAGCACATGGCTTGTCCCAAAATAAACGTCTATACTTATTTCCAAGATGTCCAGATTTTAACAGTTCTTTTTTACCATCAACTATCTTATATGGCTTTTTGTTATCTGGATTATTAAATGCAGATTCTCCCTCTTTCAAATCATGAATCCATTCTCTCATATAAGAATCATATGGTCTAAAGAAATGCAAAATATCTTTTTCATCATAATCATTTTGATTATCTAGTTTTTTTAATTTACCTATTGCTTCTTTTAATGATATTTGTTTTTCTGGAAGTGGAAATAGATTCAAAGGAGACATAAAATCTTGATCTTTTCTTGTTCCAATAACTAATGTTCTTGGCCTACTAGATGGAACCCCATAATCCTTAAAATTGATAACTCTATATTCTATATTATAATTATCTCCTAAATTTGAAATGATAGTATCACCTATTTTTTTATCAGTACCATCAACGTCTGTACAGATAGTATTAATAAAAGCTCTAACATTTTCGAAAACAAATACTTTTGGTTTGATTTTTTTTACAATTTTAACTGCTTCTACAACTAAACTATTTCTCTTTTGCTCATTACTCTTTTTATAATTAGCTGTAGACATACCTTGGCATGGCGGAGTTGCAACTACAACATCAACATCAATTAAATTTTCATTATTTTTCCAATAGTCTATTTCATTATATATTTTATCTTGAATATTATTATCAGTTATATCGCCACATATATAACCGGTTTGATATTTACACTTATTATTATATTTTTGTATATCTATTCTACTTTTTATTAATTCACTAGTTGCTATGCATTCAAAGCCATTTTCTTTAAATCCATAACATCCAACACCAGCGCTGCTAAAAAGACTTATGTATGTTCTCATAATTTACCTCCCCAAATTATATACCCTTAGATAGTTCATTATGATCATATTTATGCTCTACCATTTCTAATTGATCAAATGCAGATTGAACATCATCAATTGCTTTATCAATTGTATATAAACTATCTTTATTATCTTTCATTATTTTCATATGTTCAATTGTAGTGAACATTTTTTGTCTTGCTTTCCTAGTAACATCTCTTTTATGTTTATCAAATTCTAATAATTTAAGTTCTGACTTCTTATATTCATCAATTAATTTTTTTAAATCCTTCGTGGATTTATTTTTATATTTATCTAAAGACAAATAATCTAAAAATTCATCATAACCAGCAACTTTTAAAAGATTAGTTAAAGATAAATCTAAAGTTTCAGCTATCTTCTTTAAAGAATCAACATCTACCTTTTTTATTTTTCCATTAATAATATCATTCAAAGTGCTTCTACCTATTCCAGATAGTTTAGCAAGTTCTCTTTGAGAAATTCGCTTTGCAATTCTAGCATTTTCAACAATATTTTTTAGTTCATTTGAATTCATATTTTCACTTCTTTTTTAATTATTTCTTCTATAAATAATTTTACTCTTTTTTTTAAAACTTGTCTACATTTTCGGACAAAATATACTTAAAATTTTTAGAAATTTAAAATATACTAATATTTAATTATATTTTCACTATAATACACTACAATTACATCTATATTAAACAAAAAAGACTGCAATGAAATAAAAATTTCATTACAGTCCATTCAGGGGGTTTTTCAGGAGTATCTCACCATGATATAATACCAACAAAAATCGTAAGATACCCAGCACACTTCCGTATGCTATATTAATTATAAAATATATCTTTTTTATAGTCAATATTTTTAAAAAAATTATTTTCTTACTTTACACATTTTTTATAAATCATTATAATATATACTCTAATCAAGGTCTGTCAAAGTTTTATTAATCTCATCAATCAACATTCTATTTACATCTTCATTACACTTTACAAACTCTTCAACATCACTTTTAGCCTGTAACAAAAGATTATAATCCTTCCTAACATCACTCAAATCAAATGCCATATCGCCACTTTGCTTATAACCAAACAAATCACCACTACCCCTTAAACGAAAATCTTGTTCAGCTATCTCAAACCCATCACTAACCTCAGTCATTATCTTTAACCTTTCCTTCTCATAATTAGAAATAAGTACACAATATGACTGCAATTCATTTCTACCAACTCTCCCCCTAAGCTGATGAAGAGCCGATAAACCAAACCTAAACGCATCAAAAATAACCATCATTGTAGCATTCTTAACATCAATCCCAACCTCTATTACGGTAGTTGAAACAAGAATCTGCACATCATTATTTTTAAATGAATTCATTACATCTTCTTTTTCCTCATTAGTCATCTTACCATGCAATAAACCAATCTTATATAATTTACCAAATGCAGCATTCATCTTCTCATATAAAGCATTCACATTCTCTAAATCCATCTTTTCACTATCATCAATCAAAGGCGCGACAACATATATTTGATGCCCCTTCTTAAGCTCATCAAGCATCATATATAAAACATCTTTTATCTCAGTTTCTTTCTTTAATAAAGTAATTATCTTTTTTCGACCACTCGGCATTGTCCTAATACTAGATATATCCATATCACCATATAAAACAAGAGCATAAGTTCTAGGTATTGGCGTTGCACTCATATATAAAGTATCCGGTGTAATACCTTTATTTTTTAATTCGGCCCTTTGATTAACCCCAAATCTATGCTGTTCATCAGTTATAACCAAACCCAAATTATTATATTTTACCTTTTCACTTATTAAAGCATGTGTACCAATTGCAATATTTATACTTCCATTCTCTAACCCCTTATATATTTCTTTCCTTTCTTTTGCCTTTATCTTACTCGTTATCAAACAAACATTAACACCATAAGGATCTAGCATATTCTTTATATTTTCATAATGCTGCCTAGCAAGTATCTCTGTCGGAACCATTAAAGCACCTTGATAATTACTCAAATAATTTATATATAAAGCTATAATTGCAACTAAAGTCTTACCAGAACCAACATCACCCTGTAATAACCTATTCATTCTCCTTGAAGAATTTAAATCATCATATATCTCATCAACCGATTTACTCTGATCATCCGTTAATTTAAAAGGTAATTTATCTATAAAATCTGAAACCCTATTTTTTTCAATATTTCTTTTCAAACCAACCTTAAATGTCTTATTATTTTTCAAATAATTCATCTTTAACATAAAAACAAACAATTCCTCATACTTTAAACACTCTAAAGCCTCTTTTAATTCATCAACATCACCCGGATTATGAAGAATATATATAGCTCTTTTTTTATCCATAAAGTGATATTTTTCTTTCAAATATTCAGGAACATACTCCTTAACATCATAATCACTCAAAGCAACATCAATATACTTTTTCAAAACCTTTTTACTAAGTCCATAAGTTAAATGATAAACCGGCTCAATTATTATCTTATTACCAATCAAACCAAGTCTTATATCCGTTCCAACTATAGAATTATGAAGTTTATCATACTTTCCAGTAATAGTAACAGTAGCAGTTTCCTTTAACATTAACCTCATAAATCCCCTATTAAATAAAGTAACATTTACTAAAAAAGACCCCGTATTTAATTTAAAACTCAATTTATCCAAATTTTTCTTAATCCTATAAAATGAAGGCTTTGTTTCAATTCTTCCATCAACAACTACATAACTATTATTATCTGCCATCTTTAAATCCGTTCTCTTTATGACATTGTAGCGAAACGGATAATAATAAATCAAATCATCTGTATCTTTTATTTTAATCTTATTAAATAAACTTAACGTTTTAGGCCCAATTCTTTTTATCTCTTCTAACTTCATACATTCCTCCCCTCATGTTTAGCATTAAATCCTTTGTTTAGTATAACACACCAATTACATTTTTCATAGTGTTTTTTGACAATTACCAAGATAAAATTACATCTCAACTAAACCTCCACAAAAAAAACCAAAAAAAACAAAAAAAGGGTTGACAAACCAACCATTTTATAATAGTATATAAATTGCCAATTCGATTAGGCGAATTGGAAGCTAGTATTACACTAGCCAACCCCTTTTTATTCTTTTATCGGGCCTGCGCAAGCAGGTTCCTTTTTTTTACTTTTTAGCTAGATTCTCATAATAGTAGAATCTTTTTTTAGCTTCTAATATATTATATTCCAATAATTTATCCGCTTCACTAGGATTTACTTTCTTTAAAGCATTAAACCTTGTTTGTCTTTCTATAAATACCGGATAATCATCAAAATTAACATTCTTGCTATCTAAAACAAAATCCTCTCCAGGCTTATAATGGAATAAAGGATAATATCCACAAGCAACAGCTTCTTTTTCAATATCAATACTATTTTCCATTCCACCTTTTATACCATGAGATATACAAGGAGCATATGCAATAACAATTGAAGGTCCCTCATATTCATTAGCCTCTTTCAAGACCTTTACTAATTGATTAGGATTAGCACCCAAACAAACAGTAGCAACATAAACATGCGGATAAGCTAAAGCCATACGCGCTAAATCTTTTTTATAATTTTTCTTTCCAAATCCAGCAAACTGTGCAAGCGCACCAATTGGTGTTGCTTTACTTGCTTGACCACCAGTATTAGAATAAACCTGTGTATCTAATACTAAAATATTAATATTTTCATTTGTTGATAAAACGTGATCAATTCCACCATAACCAATATCATAAGCCCAGCCATCACCACCAACAGCCCAAATACTTCTTTTTTTAATATATTCTTTGACTTTCCTTAGTTCTGGAATTGCACTATAATCTATATTTTCATATACTTCTTCTGTAACTTTATAATCATTTTCATTTTCCAAATATTTTTTACATAATGGATTATTTTTATTCTCCTCCATTATTTTTCTTATTCTTGCCTTCATTTGTTTATTAGCAATCACCATTCCAAGCGCAAATTCCGCATTATCTTCAAATAATGAATTAGCCCACGGAACTTCATATGGTGTACAAGGACTTGATGCTCCATATATTGAAGAGCAACCCGTTGCATTCGCAATTATTAGTTCCTTACCAAATAATTGTGTTAAAATTCTTATATAGGCAGGTTCCCCACATCCAGCACAAGCTCCCTCAAAAGCAAGACGAGGTCTTTCGAATTGACTACCTTTTACAGAGTATATATCAAATAATGATTTGTTTTTAATTTTCTTATCTAAATAATTAAAGATTTCAGCCTCTTTATTTTTTCTTGCATCATCAATCTTCCAAGCAGTTAAAGCTTTTCCTCTATTTGGACAAGTTTTCATACACAAAGTACATCCTGTACAATTATCAATTGCAATACCTATTACAAAATAATAATCTTGAAGTGACTTTAATAAAGGTTTTTTGCATCTTTCTTTTATATAATTAGGTGCTGCCTCATATTCTTCCTCACTCAATAAATAAGGTCTTATTACTCCGTGTGGACATACAAATGAACACTGATTACATTCCAAGCAAGCTTCCTTATTCCATTTAGAAACAACAGCACTTATCGCATTTTTATCTGTAAAACCAGCCTTTGCTATTCCATCTTTATAATCCATAAAACTAGATACAGGAAGCATTTCACCTTTACGATCTAATATTGCTTCTTCAATACATTTAAAATTATCTGCTTGCTCTAAAAGTAAATCCTCATCATTTAATTCTACCTTTTGAAGTATTTTTAATGATTCATCAATAGCTTTCTTATTAGCAGTTATTACTTCTTCACCCTTCTTAGAAAATTTCTTTTCAATTTCCTTCTTCATATATATAATAGCTTTTTCATAATCCATTACATTAGATAATTTCAAAATAACACTTTCCATAATTGTACTTATTTTACCCTTAATTCCAACTTTACTTGCTAAACTATAAGCATTAATAATATAAAAATTAAGGTGTTTTTTCTTTATTATATATTTAATATTATCATTTAATTTTTGTTTTATTTCTTCTTCATTCTTTTCAGTATTTAAGATAAATGTTCCATTTTCTTTTATTTTATCTAATATATCAAATCTATCTAAATATGATTCTTTTGTACATACTACTAAATTAGGATTTTCAACATAATAAGTTGATCTTATCTTATTTTCATCAAACCTTAAATGTGATATTGTAACACCACCAGATTTTTTAGAATCATATTCAAAATATCCTTGAACATAATTATTAGTATTTTCACCAACTGTTTTAATAATTGATTTTGAAGCTGATACCATTCCATCAGATCCATAACCATATATTAACATTTCATTAGCTGAACTTATTTTAAAGTTTTCATCAATTTTTAAACTTCTATTTGTCACATCATCATTTATTCCAACAGTAAAATTATTAAATGGTTTATCTAAAAAATCATAAACAGCCTTTATACAAGCAGGATTTGTATTTTTACTTGACAAGCCATATCTTCCACCATATATAGAAATATTTTTACCATTTAAAGCTGCAACAATATCTAAATATAAAGGTTCTCCAATACTTCCCGGTTCTTTTGTTCTATCTAAAACCGCAATTTTCTTAACTTCTTTAGGAAGTACATTTAACAAATGCTTAACACTAAAAGGTCTATAAAGATGAACTTCAATTAAACCAACATTATAATTCTTATCATTTAAATAATCAATTGTTTCTTTAATAGTTTCATTTACAGAACCCATTGCAACAATAACTTTTTCAGCCTTTTTATTTCCATAATAATTAAAAGGTTTATAATTTGTACCTGCTAAATCATTGATTTTATTCATGTATTCTTCAACTATATCAGCAACCTTTTCATAAGCAAGATTTCTCGCTTCAGTAACTTGAAAATATATATCATCATTTTGTGCAGTTCCCTTTGTTACAGGTTTATTAGGATTAAGGCCTCTATTTCTAAAATCCTTTAATGCATTTTTATTTATTAGTTTCGCATAATCTTTACTTTCCAAAATATCAATCTTGTCTATTTCATGACTCGTTCTAAATCCATCAAAGAAATGTAAAAACGGGATACTTGTCTCAATTGCGCTCAAATGCGCGACTGCTGATAAAAGCGCAGCATCTTGTACACTTGATGAAGCCAAAATTGCAAAACCCGTTTGTCTTGTTGCATATACATCTTGATGGTCTCCCATAATACTTAAAGCATGTGTAGCAAGACTTCTAGCAGCAACATGAAACACAGCTGGTAACATTTCTCCTGCTATTTTATACATATTTGGTATCATCAATAATAATCCTTGACTAGATGTATAAGTTGATGTTAGCAATCCAGAAGTTAATGAACCATGAACAAATCCCGCAGCTCCAGCTTCTGATTGCATTTCTACAACCTTAACGCGGTCATTAAATAAATTAAGTGTTCCCTTATTACTCTCATTATCAATAAACTCTGACATTGGCGATGAAGGTGTAATAGGATAAATACCTGCTACTTCTGTAAATAGGTATGATGTTCTAGCACAAGCTTCATTTCCATCTAATGTTATTTTTTTCACTATTTTCCTCCTACATCTACAAACCAAGATTCTGTTATATTAGCTGATCTTGAATTTGGTTCTGGATTTGGCATCGCAAACTTTACAAGTACTGGCAACTTAAATCCACTTCCAAAAGCCATACACATTCCTGGTGGTAGCATTTTTATTTTTTTAATTTCTTCTTCCGTTATATTTGGTACCATTTCTTTTATATATCCTACATCTTTTGGATGTTGGACTTTAAATATCAAAAAGTTAGAACATTGTGATATTGCTGTTTCTGATAATTCTGATGGTCTTTGTGTTATCAAACCAAGCAATACACCATACTTTCTTCCTTCTTTTGTTATTCGGTCAAATATATTATATCCAAGCAAATATATATCATTATCATTTTGAACATATCTATGAGCTTCTTCAAGTACAATATGGAATGGAAATGATGCTTTTTGTTCCATATTTTTAGAATAATCAAATAATAATTTTGCATATATTTTTGTTATAGTTTTAGCTAAGCGATCATCAATATAATTTATATTAAAATTAATTATTTGAGCTTTTCTTCCATTAGGTGCTGTCATAAGATTTCTAATATATTTTTCTTTTGTTATATATTCTGGATAATCAAAATAAATATGATTATCGCTATTTAAAAGTGTATGCAATCTTACTTTTAATATATTTAAATCATCATATATTTTTTGACTTTTTAATACTCCTTCGCTTATTAAAGCAAATTCAAAAGCATCCTTTAGATCTTTTAGTGTATATTTAAATGAACCATCTGGTAATTCTAAGCTATATTCCTCTAATAAATAACCATTCATTATATTAGTTACCAATTCCATATCTCTTATTTTACCTGTTGCATCTATCAAAAAACATTGTTTTAACGGTCTTGTATAACCTGGTTGTACAACTGGTGTTTCCAAATTCAATTCACTTGTATTATAGTATGATAATACTGAAAATACTTGATCTCTTATTTGAGCTGGTGAATTACCACTTGCAAGTATATCAAGTAAAGCCCTAGCAATTATATCATTTTTATACTTTATTACACTTGTCTCTTCTCTTCCAAATATTGTTACATATTTTAAAGCCTTTTCAATTATTGTTAATTGATTAGCTTTTTCTGCATTTAATAAAAGCGCTATATCATCAACTCCTAAAAACCATAATGGTATTCTCATTATTTCCGTATCGCCTTTTATATTAGTTGTATATGCTTTAAAATTAATATTAGGATTTATTTTGTTTATATCTTTGAATGCATTATGATATTCTCCATAAGCATCAAATAAAAAGATCGATGCTTTATATGGAACACTCATTTTTTTACTGAATAAATTTTGAAATATTCTAGCTACACCACAAGATTTTCCTGATCCTGTTGATCCAATTATTGCAAAATGTTTACTAAAGAAATCATTTACATTAACACCTATTTGTACATTATCATATATTGGACTTGTTCCAAGTAAAAGATCTCTATTTTCTTTATATGTTGGCATACCTATTATAAATGGTATTTTTTCTTTAGATATTACTTTAACAGCTGAATCAAGCGAAGGCTTTTTAGATATTCCTGTAACAAATACATTATCTTTTATTTGACCTACTAAATTAATATGTAAAATATTTTCTTTTACATTTATAACTTCACCAACTATATTACTTGCACTACTTTCAAATACAACAAATGAATTAGCAATATTACCTATATTAGTAACTTGTGGATTTAACTTTACATATACCATATTTTCTTCTACTGCAATTATTGTTCCTAACATTTTAACACATCCTTATCATAATTCTATTATACAATATTATAACCAAAAAAGAAATATTATTTTTTTAATATTTCTTCTTAAAATAAAGCCTTCCTTATTTCTATATCAATATTACCCTGCAAATATAATTGAACTTCTGTTTGTTTTTTTATTTTAATTATTCCAAAACCATTTACAATAAGTTCACTATTATCTGAAACCTTAATTTTTTTGATTTTCAAACTTGTTTCTATATCATTATAATATCTTGTATATTTTAATCCATCCGCTCCATAAAAAACAACTGTATTGTATGGCTTTATTTTTATTCCTAAAAAATTATCAACCATTATTGTTTGTTCTGTTTTTATTTGATATATTTGTGGTTTAATTTTTTTCTTTGGTATTACTTTTTTTATTTCTTCTTCATCTAAATAATCAATTATATTACTTACTATTATTCCTGGTGTATCTATTAATGTTAGATTATCATTTACATTTACTTTAACAAAATTAAGCGTTGTTGATGGAAGAACACTTGTTGTTAGTTCATAATTATTATTACTATAATTTTTAATAATTTTATTTATTAATGTCGATTTTCCAGCATTTGTATATCCTACCAAATAAACATTATTGCTTTTCTTATTTTCTTCAATTAATTCCATTAAATTATCTAAATTATAATTATTTTTTGAACTTATTACAATTGTACCTAATGTATTAATATTTAAGTAATTTAATATTTTACTTTCATCAATATCAACTAAATCATATTTTGTAATACATAATATAACATTATTATTTAAATAATCAACTATTTCTTTTATTTTATTACTTAAATTAAATACATCTACCACAAATATAACAATGTCATTTGATGCTTTTACTTCTTTTATAATTGTATTTATTTCTTCTAAATGATCTACTTTTTCATATTTATTATAATTTTTAATATTAAAGCATCTCATACATAAATCTGATTCAATATCTTTAGTGTACCCTAATTTGCCTTTTTCAAGAGTTAATTCTGCTCCACATCCTATACATTTTTTAGTCATAATATCTTCCTTTTACAAATAACAAGTTTTTGCCCAATTTATCCATTATTCTTTTTTCTCTTATACGATTTATTTTTGTAAAGAAAAAATCTTTTAAACCAATAGGATTTACTAATATTGTAGTTATTCCAACTTTATTACCACCGATTATATCTGTTAAAAACTGATCACCAATAATTGCAAGTTCACTATCTTTTAATTCATATTTTTTCATTATTTTAATAAAATTTCTTTTTAATGGCTTCATTGAATGTGGATGTACTTGAACTTTCAATTCTTCTTTAAAGGGTTCAAGTCTTTTAGGTCCACTATTAGAAAAAATAATAATTTGAAATCCCATTTTCTTTAATTCTTCAAATAATTCTTTAGATTTTTGATTCGGTGATTTTACACCTATAGGTGCGATTGTATTATCTAAATCAAATAGAAGACATTTTATTCCTCTATCGATTAATTTCTCATAATTTATTGTATAAATGCTTTTTTGATAAATATCTGGTATATATTGTTCCATAATTTATCTCCTTCTATGTACTTTCAAATACCCTTTTATTATATCATATTTTGTTTATTAAAAAAAGATGTTTTTACATCATTTAAACATCAAAAGTTTTTAATTTTTTCTCATAATAATTTACAAGTATCTTTTCCCCACTTGGATAATATTCATAATCAGTTTTTATATAATTTATATATCCCCATTTAAAATATATTTGCATATTTCTTACCTCTTTTGGTTCAACACCGAGCGTTAATATTTTAAATCCTCGTTCCTTTAAATCATTTTCCATAAATCTATACAATTTTGAAAAGTACCCTTTATTTTCATATTCTTTTTTTGTTCTAAAAGCAGTTAAATAAACCTTACCATTTCCAACTAAATTATCTTTATTTTGCATATTTAAATCATTTTCTGATATTATTGCTGTTGCTTCAGTTATAATTTTCTCATCAATTAGTCCCATATATACTATTCTTGTTTCTAAATTATTAAGTGACTCTTCTTTAAACATAATCCAATCATTTGCATAATTATGGTTTTTAATTTCTTGATCCCACTTTTTAATTATAAGGTCTTTTGAAGCAATTAAACATTTATAATTTTCCATACTATCACCTCACTCATTATATCATTTAAACAAAAAAATGTAAGATAATTCTTACATTATTTTTCTATTTTTGTTAATTTATTAAAATCAATATTATGATAATTTACTTTCCAAAAATCATATTTTATTCCATTGCCATTATTATTTACAGTACTTATACTACGATTTCCTTCATAATTCCAATAACCACCAACATTATATATTTTTTCTTTATCCCATCCTAATTTTACTAACATTTGTTTTGTAAAATTAGCGTATCCTCCAGCTCCACACATTATAAATATGTTTTTATCTTTTGGAAATAAATACTCTAATATTTCCATTGATTCTTTATAATTAGGAATATAATTTCCTTCTTCATCTAAACTAAATAAAGTTTTACCTTTATATAATCCTGTTACATTTTCACTTGTTTTTTGATCAATATAAGCTTGTGGGAATTCAGTTAAATAAGCATATGGTATTACTTCAAAACCTTCTACAAATCCTGTTAAGTTTCTTTCACCACCTTTATTTTCCCAAGTTGCTGTATCTTCTAATAATCTAACATCACGATATACGGTATCTTTTCTTCCTAAATAGTTATCAATTGTTTTTTCATTAATATTTTTATCAATATCATATGTACCTCTTAACCCCTCTGATTTTTCTTGTTTAGGTAATGGTTTTTCAGCATTATGAAATATTAAAAAACCACCAAATCCTCCAATTAAAACACTTACTATTACTAATAGTATACTTTTTTTCGCTTTATCTCTCCTTTCCTTTTTATTGTACTAGTCACTATATAGAATATCAATAAATTAAAGGTTGAAAAAACTAAAGCATAAGTTGAGTTTTATTTATCTAAATATTTTTGTGTAAAATCAATCCTATCAAATATTGAAGGTTTAAAATATGCTGTTATTCCACATACAAAGTTATTAGAATTATTTATATATATTAGCACTATTACCCATTGCGGTATATATTTTTTTTAGAATCAATAATCTACCATAATAATCCATATGATATTTTCCTAAAATTGCCATTTTTAATTTCTGTTTATTTTATCATTTCATCAATATAATTTTCAGAAATTATTGGTTTACCATTATATTTTCTTTTATTTAAACATAATAAACCTATTCGAGCTAAATCATTTGCTGATAAACACAGTCCATATCATATAGTTCCAACTTCTCTAGCATCTACAAACCAAATATGTGATTTTAATTTTCTATTCATTATTAACTCTTTATGTGTTCCTTTAGTTTTTGCATAATAAGGTTTTACGTTTCCTATTTCCAAATAATAAAAATACAATACTTTTAGAAAAGTAGACATTATATGAACTACATCATTATGTTTATAATTATTCCATTTTTCTGAATATGTTTTTTATTATCTTTATAGCAAACTATTTGACATATATTTAGCTCTTTCTTTTCTACTAATTTATATATTTCTTTCATAATCATTTCTTTTATATGCATTATGTCATAATTAAAAAAAATAATTTTTTATAAAAAAAAATCTTCTATTATTATAGAAGATTGATCATTATATTTGTTTTCCTTTAACTACATTACTATTAGATGATTTGTTTGCAATCATTTTATCTACTAATGATTCTATTTTAGATGTATAATTTACAACTATTTTTGCATTAGGATCAGTTGCAGCGTCATAAAATATAGAACTAAAATTTGTTACTCTACTACCAATTATATTGATTGTCGTCGTTAGCTTTGAACAATCACAAAACATATTTAACATAATCATTACATTTGATGTATTAAAACTACTTAAATCTAAGCTTGTTAAGGATGAACAACTAGAAAACATATTTTACATTACAACAAAAAATGTAGACACATCTGTCTACATTTAATATTATTTATTATAAGTTGATATTACATTAGGATTTAACCTATGACCATATGCCCAAGGATAACCACTCCATAACTCAAAATGTAAATGGCAACCAGTTGAATCACCCGTTGAACCCATAAGACCAATAACCTGTCCCTTCTCAACAATCTCACCAACATTAACATTAACCTTTATCATATGACCATATAAAGTACTATAACCATTATGATGATTAATAACAACAAACAAACCATATGAACCATTATCAACCTTATTTGCCATTATAACCTCACCGTTATTTGCAGCATATATCTTAGAATAACAACCAGTACCCGTAATATCTAAACCAGTATGAAGTTCATAATAACCATATACCGGACTATAACGATATCTATATCTATCAATTACATAATAACCACTCTCAGTCGGCCAGCCCCAACTAGAACCACCAACCTTAGAAATAATCTTACTACCCTTAACATCAATCTGAGAAATTGAAGGCTTTAATTCTTCTTTTGATAAAGTTAAAACATAAGTATCGACACCATTAATAGTCTCAATCCTACGCGTAATTCTCTCATAACCATTCTCACCCTTACGAACAACCTTATAATACTGTTGATTCTTTTGATCATCATAAGTAGTCTCAACACTATAATTCTTAACATCCTCAGTTGTCTCATATTTTTCAACAACAACATTTATAGAAGGCTTTAAAGGTTTAATCGTAACACTCGTATTAACAGCAAGTAAATTATCTACACTCGTATATTCCGGATTAGAAAGCAAAAAGTCCCCTGTACTAATCTGATTCGCAAAAGAAACACTCTCAATTGTATCCCCAAGTTTAACAGTATATTTTTTCACCTTCGGATTATCACCATACAATAAATGAGAAGCAAGCGATAAATAATCAGTATAAATATTCGCACTTACAGGAATATAAACTTCCTTATAACTAATATTTTCCTTAACATAAACATTATCTATCTTGTTCAAAGACTTATTCTCGCCCCTTTTATAATTCTCATACTCTTCACTATCAACGAAAGTCTTAATAACAGCCTCAATCGCATCATTAAAAACCTTTTCATCTAAAACATATATACTCTCAGTATTATCATTATTTGAAATCAAAAACTCATAACCCTTCAAAGTAAAACTAGCAAGAGCCTCTATTTTCCTATAAACACTATAAGTATCATCAACAACGCTATCATAAGTTTTATACGATTTTATAAGTAAATTATTAGGCTTATATACATTACTAACACCATATTTTTTCTTATATTCATCATTATTATCATTTATATAATTAAGAAGTTCATCCTCAGACTTAACTGTACCAAGTAGCTCTCCATTATAATAAACCCTATAATAAGTATAAGGATTCCTTGATGAATGCATACTATTACTCAAAAAAGGTAAAGTTGCAAACATCAATGTAAAAATACCTATTATTATATATATTAACTTTTTCATATCTTTCACCAACTTCTAACATTATACTACTTTTCTTCTATAATTTCCACATTTTCTTCAACAATCCTCTTATTCTTATAATTTTCATATAAAATATCAATTATAGAATATAATACAATCATAATAATACCAACAAACAAAAATATAATACTATTACAATATATTTTATGACTAAACTTATCTATATTACCATTCAAAATAGTAATCAAACTACTATCAAACATTGCTTTAATTCTATCAATAAAAAATAAACCAAATAACATAAAAGATGAACTAATTACAAATGAACTACCAATATATTTTAAAGAATCATAAAATCTATTAATAATATTAATTGAACTAATAAATATTAAAGTACCAATAAATATAAATAAATTATTTCTAATAAAACTAAACTCATAAATATAATCTAAACTATTAATTTTAACATTTAAATCATTACTCCAAAGATATACCATATCATTAAAATCATTTATATTATAAACTCTAAAAGATAACCCTAAAATAAATAAAACAAAAAACAAACTAAAAACAATACTAACTAAAACAGAAATAACCTTAATTAGACCCTTCATATTCTCACCTATAGTAATTATACATTATTATTAAATAAAAGTAAACAAAAAGAATATGGCAAAATTACCATAAACCTTTCTTATATTCACCATTATCAACTAGTTCTTTTAAACTATTAACAACAATATCCTTATCTTCTCTATAAGTAACACCTAACCATTTAGCATTCGTACTTAACACTTGAACCTTAACTCCCTCTTCCCTCATTTCTTTAAAAACTAAATCAGGAATTAAAAACTCACTCTTTAGATTATCAATATTTTCATCCAAAAATTTCGGAAATTCTTTCTCTAAAAAATCAAATATTTTCGGAGTAAAAGTAAACATATTCATTGAAACAACCTGTTCAGGTGAAATCACAAACGAAGAGCTACCATTTAAAGGACTAGCAGTATAAATAGAATCCTTATACTCTATCTCACTTTCAACAAGACTAGTTACATAACCATCACTTATATTACAAACTCCTCTTTTAACTTTTCCGTTTTCGGTAATCGTATTTTTTACCAAATACCCTGTCATAGCATAATTAGATGAATTACTCTTAATAAACTCACTAGCTTTTTTATAAGCATCAAAGCCATAAAAATCATCGGAATTAATAATTGTAAATGGTTCATTAACAACCTTACGCGCTGATAAAATCGCATGACCAGTACCCCAAGGTTTAACTCTATCCTTTGGACATTCATAACCACTAGGTAAATCACTTATCTCTTGAAAAGCATATTCTACCTTTATTTTATTTTCAATCCTTTTACCTATAGTATCTCTAAAAATATCATAATTTTCTTTCTTAATGATAAAAACAACCTTATCATAACCATTTCTAATAGCATCATAAATTGAATAATCAATTATAAAATTACCATATTCATCCATAGGTTCAATTTGTTTTAAACCACCAAATCTACTGCCCATACCAGCAGCCATAATAACAAGCGTCATATTTTTTCACACCTTTCATTAAATATAAACTTTTGTTCTATAATAAAATTAAGTATAAATAGTATAGTTTCAACTAAAAATTTTGCTAAGTAAGCATTAATATGTAAAGTATTAATAAATATATTTAAAATAAAACTATTTAATAGAATAATACCCAAAGCAAGCATAATATAATTACTCAAAGTATTTTCTTTTTTACTCCTAAAAACAAACTTTTTATTCAAATTATAATTTAAAGTACCACTTATAATTCTTGAAAATATATTACACAAAAACAAATTAGAAGCACTTGTACCAATTAATTTAATTAAAAAACTATAAAATCCAAAATCAACTAAAAAGCATAAAAGACCAGATAATAAAAACTTAAGAAAACTTTTATATATCAAGAAAGAATCTCTAAATACCTTAAAATGTGAAGTTGAATTATCCATATCTTCATAAACTGTTTCAATTGGAACCTCAATTATATTTATTCTATTACATAATCCAAGTAAAACATTCATTTCATAATCATATCTGTCACCCTTTATATTAAGTAAATACGGAACAAACTTAGTATTAATAGCTCGAAGTCCACTTTGTGTATCTTTAACTTCTTTAAAGGTAAAAGCCTTAAATAAAAACCTTGTAATATTATTACCCATCTTACTCTTCCAAGGAATTTTTCCTTTAAAACATCTAGATCCAATAACTAAAGAATATTTATTTTCTTCAAAAACAGCAATAACTTTTTCAATATCTTCTTTTCTATGTTGACCATCAGCATCTACAAATATCATACCATCATCATCGGTCTCATCATATACATATTCCATTCCTGTTTTCATAGCCATACCTTTACCCTTATTTACATCATGAGTCAAAAGTTTGACATTTCTATATTTTTTTACCCTATCAAATATACTTTTATCCTTAGATCCATCATCAACAACTACAACCTTATATTTTTTTAGTCCATCTAAAACACCAATCAAATGTTCATCCGGATTATAAGCTGGTATTATTATTGTCATAGCATAACCTCCATAACTATTGTATCATACTTTAATAATTTCTCAAATACTCTTCTTTAGTAATTGAATGAATTATTTCACTAATTCTCTTGTTTTCAAAAATAACTCTACTTCTAAGAGCACCATCAACAGTCATTCCAGCTTTTTCCATAACTTTATAACTACCAATATTACATTCATAATGTTTCGCGCATACTACGAAAGCACCTACTTCATCAAACAAAAACTTAACAACACCTCTTAAAGCTTCTGTTCCATAACCATTACCCCAAGAACTTTTCTTATAACAATAACCAACTTCATATACTTTATTTATAGTATCTTCGTGAACAATATCAATTGTTCCTAAACATTCACCGGTTTTCTTTAAACAAACCATCCATCTATAAGTATTAGCATTTTCATATTCCTTAATCCACAAATTAACTAGCTTAATAGTATTACTAATATCTCCGTGAACATTCCAAGGTAAATATTTACATACCTCTTCATCATTACACCATTCTTTATTCATAGTATAAGCATCTTCTAATTTAATTTTTCTTAAAAATAATCTTTCTGTTTCAAACTCTTTCATAAATCACCATATAACAAAAAGAAATAGTTTCCTATTTCTTTAAGTCTTTCTTAATTTCTTTAACATCGCTTGCTAAACTAACTAGCAATAAAGACATTTCATATCCTACTCTTAAAAAAATATTGCCTAAAACTAAAGTTGCTAGGAATAAAACAAAACTAGTTGCAATATAACCAAATGAACTTAAAGTTATATAGATCGCTAATATTAAATAAGAAACCTTTAAAATAGGAAGTAAAATACCTCTTTCAAATGTTAAAAATTCTACAAGTTTCTTTGTGAATCCTTTAAACTTACTACTAAATTCTTTATTAGTAAAAATAAAGTATAAAACAAATCCCCCTACAACAGCAACAACGGCAGAAATAATTGTCCAAATTAATAATCCACCATCAATGCCAGGTGTAGGAGATCCGAAACCATAATCCTCCAACATATACACTACTCCTTTCGCATTTATTATATCATAATTTTATTTCTAATCAAAGACATTTTTTTAAATTCTTCATTATCTATTGGTAAACCCAAAAACAATCTTTTCCCTAAATTATATTCTTTTTTAGCTTTTTCATTCATTATATTTCTATCATCATCATAAAAATTCATACTTTTCCATATATTATCAAGTTCTGTTTTCACTAAATATATTTCGCTAGGACACATATCAATTAAATAACCATTTAAGTTTTCAATTATATATTCCCTTTTTAATATATTAAGGGTTTTATCAATTTTTGAATCTTTATTAATTAATTCAATAAATGATAAAATTTTTTTATAAGATCTTATTTCAGCCATTCTTTCACTTGGATTATAAATATATGTTTCATTATACTTTTTATATCCACCTTCAATTAATTCCCATAATTCCATATTAAGTTTAGAACAAGACAATAATAGCATTTCTAAATTATTAGTATAAGATTTTAATTTTTTTTCTTGTTTTGCGTGTTCAATTTCGTGCAAAACAAACTGTAATATTCTTATATTAATATACCCATAATATTCATTATTTTTTAGTTCATAATAATCACATATATCTTTAAACCCATCAATCATCATATCTAAATTAAGCACTATTTTCTTTTCATCTGCTGAATAATAAGCATAAAAAGGGTTATTAATTGAACAAAAATCTAAAACATTACATTCATTAAATAATTCTTCTTGTTTTATACAAGATTTCCAAAAATAATAAATTGAATCTTTATCTATTATTTTTTTATTTTCAATTAAATTACATATATTATTCATAAATTTCACCTAAGCACTACAATTGCTTGTCCATTCTTACTATTAGCATCCCCTTCATAATTATGATAATTATAGTTTAAAAGCATATTATTAGTTATTTTATAACATTCTTTTACTTCATCATATAAATCATTATTATTCATTCCTATTCTTATATCATTAACCATTAATCCTCTTTTTTCCATATCTTTTACTTGTTCTTTTATTCCTAAAACAATTGTTTTTAAAGCATTTAATCTTTCTTTTGAGCTTACATTTAAACTATATATAAACTTATTACTCATTTCGATATTATTAAAAATCAAATACTTTTCATCTTTATTATAATAACATGTTGTTTTACCAATCATTTTACCAAAATAATATATTACCATTGTTTTAATACAAGGATTAACTACACTTTGAACCAAAATATCTTCTCCAGGCATACTAATTCCAAAGCAACAATTAGTTAAATAACCCGTTATATATAACCTCGGATCATTTCCTTTTAACCATTCATATTCAAATTCATTATTAGTGCCTTTTATATATGAAAATACACTTTCTAAATTAGCGTTTTCATATAATTGCTCTAACTCTTTAAAATCATATTTAGTTATATAACCAGATAATAATGAAATAATACTTTTAAGTTCTTGATGTTTTGTATCAAAACTATTATCAAAATATTCAATTAAATCATCATAAGAAACTTCATTTAATTCATCTCTCAATTTTTTTATTTTTTTTTGAACATCATCTATACTATAGCCATTTTCTCTTAATTTAGTTCTTTTAATACATTCTTTTCTTATTTTTTCTTTTTTTCTAATATTAATTACTCTATTTATTCTATTATAATTATTATAATATATTTGAAATACAGATATAAAATAATCATCTTTTATATTATTTACAATTAATTTTTCTAATTTGGGATAATATTCCGTTTTTACTAAAGCCGATACATAACTTTCTAATTCTTCTTTTTCATTTTCAAAATATATATTTTTTATAAATGTTTCTTTATTTTTTTGTGCTTCTTTAGATGAACTAAAATAACCCAATATATAGCATATTTTAAATAAATTTCTTACATTAATGATTCCAAAATATTTTTTTAAACTATCATATAATATTTCAAAATTATTTTTATTATACCAATAACTTTTAAGTTTTATTAAATCATTTTTTTCACATAACATAAGAACTATATTAATATTAACTTTATTAAAATCAAAATCAGGTATCATTTTCATAATTATTTTATATGTTTCTATAAAATTATCAAATTGATTTATTAGTGATACATCAAACTTTTTATTATCATACATAATAATAGTATCACTTGGAAACACATAAAGTCCTATATTGCTTAAGCTATTAGGTAATTCTACTTCTTTTATAGGATTATTTGAAAAAGCTTTATTTTTTATAGAAAGCAAATTATCATTAAAATTAATATGTTCAAGTTTATTATTACTAAAAGCGTAATCACCAATACTTTTTAATGAATGTGGTAATACTATAGTTTCAATATTATTACGACTAAAAGCATAATCACCAATACTTTCTGTACCTTCCTCTATTATTACTTCTTTAATGCCACTATTCATAAATAGTCCAAAAGGTATATTTTTTATATTTCTAATTATTATCTTTTTTTCATTCAATATACTTAAATCATCAAAATTAAAGTTCTCGTCTATTATCATATAAATCCCCTTGCATAGTATAATAGCACGAAATCGACAATTTTACAATTAAAAAAATATCATAATGATATTTTTGAACTTCAAATATAAATTATATATATTTTTTCATTAATTTTTTAGCATCTTCTATACTACTACTAGCACCCGTTATTATTCCAATATCACCTTTTAATTTTAAATCAAAATTATCAATATCATCAACTAAATAAGTATTTTCACATATAGATACATCAAATAATTTTTTTGTATTTGAACTTTTTTTCGATCCAATTACTAATAAATTATCAACTTTTTTAGATAATTCAAATGCTTCTTCTTCTCTTTTCTTAGTAGCATTACATATTGTATTATATATTAATATATCAGGATATTTATTAATTAAATAATTTTTAATTTTTTCAAATATTTCATTACTTATAGTAGTTTGACATAAAAGCGCGATTTTTTTATTTTCTATATCTTTAATATCTGTTATATCACTAACTACAATACCATTACATAAACTTAATTCACCAATTACTTCCGGATGATTTTTATGGCCACATATTATTATAAAGTATCCCTTTTCATTTAATTCTCTTATTTTTTTATGTATATTTAATACATTAGGACAAGTTAAATCATGAACAATTAATTCTTTTTCATTACATTTTTCATATATATCATTACTTACCCCATGCGCACGCAAAACTATATGCGAATTATTTGGTACTTCATTTATATCATCAACAAATATAACACCTTTATTTTTTAAATCATTTATTACATTTTCATTATGAACAAGCATTCCTAAAACGTATATTTTTTTATTTTCATTAAGTAATTCTATAGTTTTATCAATAGAGTTTTTAACTCCATTACAAAATCCTATGTTTTTAGCCATTATTACCATATCATCACTCCACTTAATTATTATACAAAAAAAGTATACAAAAGTATACTTAATTTATAATTTAATTTGAAGAAGGTGCTGTGATTAATTTACCTTTAACCCAATTATAATCAGGATGAGCAGCTAAATAAGCATCAAGTTTAGCTTCACAAACACTTGTATAATTGATTGTTATTTTAGCACTTGTTAAATAAAAGACCTGATTAATACTATAACGAAAATTAGTAATATTAATTGTTGTTAATAAATTAGTACTGTCTTTTAAAGCATAAAGAATTTCATCTAATTCAAGAAAATAACAATTACTTATATCAAGATATTTTAAGGATGTGCAACTTGAAAAAGTACGTGAATTTAGTAAATCACCAATCAATGCATTAAATCCACTCAAATCTAAACTTATCAAAGATGAACAGTCATAAAACATATAACTCATATCTGTTACACTTAAGGTATTAAAACTATTTAAATCCAAACTTGTTAAGGATGAACACCCACTAAACATACCTTGCATATT